>Ga0209507_1000524_pt1 | contig 41404 bp, 19 predicted proteins | sample AD_UKC028_MetaG_FD_184414 | JGI IMG/M metagenome (GOLD analysis project Ga0209507, IMG submission 184414) | Active sludge microbial communities of municipal wastewater-treating anaerobic digesters from USA - AD_UKC028_MetaG (SPAdes) (version 2) | ecosystem: Engineered > Bioreactor > Anaerobic >...
GGAGTCGCCCATCGGGCAACTGCCGCATCTCGGGACCACCGAGACGGCAATTCAGCGGCTGCCAGACCCACTCGAGATAGGGGGGCGACGAAGTGCCGATCATACCCACCTCCGGGTCACGCCTCAGGAGAACACGTGCCGTGCCGTCGGGGGAAAAGACGATCGTCGAAGTCTCGTTGGGATAGCCCTGAGGACCCATGTTTGGCACGAGAACGGTGAACCGGTTCCCGTCCGTGCTGGTGTACAATCGCAGGACACGATCGCTCGTGACCGAGTAGCCGATGCCGTATGCCGTTCCCTTGTGCCAGGTCACCCGCCACAGCCAGATGTTGGGTTCGCCGATCTCGGCCGCCTTGCCGAAGTCCTTACCGTCTGCGGAGAACCAGACGTGGTTCCGGTGGGTTACACCGGCAACAGCCTGCGCCTGTACTCCCGCGGCATAGACCATGAGTCTGCGGTCGGGCGTCAGAGTGATTTTGGGGTCCCGGAGATCAACGCCGGGCGACGTGATCAGGGCCGCGGACTGCCAGGTGCATCCATCGTCTCGTGAACACAGGATTCGAATGGACCCTGTCGGGCTTACGCCGTGTCCCGTGGCCTCGCGGAACACGCAGAACAGCTTGTCCCCGTGGCGCACCAAGTCAGTGAAGGCGTTGTGGGGTGCAAAGTCCCAGATGCGACTCACGCTCTCCGTCCTCAGCCCGCAGCGGGCCAGGGACTCATCGGCGGAAGGCAACCACTGGACACCGCTGCCCGTTAGCCGAAATCGCTTGGCGCGGATACTGGATTGATCACCTTCCTCGTAGTAGACGATGAGCACGCTCCCATCGCGAAGCGTGACCATGGACGGGTAGGCCCCGATGAAAGCATCCACCGGGATCGCCTCGCTCCAGGTGCGGCACTCATCTCGGCTGATCCGCAGGCAGGTCTCGGGGAGCCGCTGGGCGAGACAAATCGTTCCGTCAGCCGCCCGGTGGAGGTAAGGGCAATGACCGGGGAAACCCATCGGCCGCGCGGTGCTCCAGGATCGGCCGTTGTCGGCTGATGCCGACCAGGCGCAGCTCCCGCTTTCGGCCCGGAGGGCGGCGTAGAGCGTGCCATCACGCAACCGGATGACGTCGGTTTCCGCTGCCAGAGGCATACCCGCACTGGCGATGTCGACCGGACGGTTCCAGCTCCGCCCCCCGTCAGAAGAACACGTGACCGCCCCCCACTGTCCGTCGGGACGCTCGGCGTAAAGGCCGAGGACCAGACGGCCATCGCTCAATTCCCTGACCGGAGAGCTGCAGTAGTAATCCTTGGCGATCAGGGTGGGTTCCGACCAGGTCTGGCCCAGATCTCTGGACACGATCATCGTGCTGCCGGGACAGCGATACCCGCCGCCAGGCTTGGCTTCGAGCGAGAAGAACGTGCAGACGAGCCGCCCGTCGCCCAGTTGGGTAATCGAAGGATCCCGATCGTCGTTCGGACCATCGTAGAGCGTCTGAGCCTTGCTCCAGGTTCGTCCTTCGTCGCTGGAGGTGCAGAAAGCGATCCGGCCACCCTTGGGGAGCTGGGCGTTGGGAAGGGCAATGTGTCCATACCCCGCGTAGAACACGCACAGCAGTCGCCCGTCGCAGAGGCGACACACGTCAGGAAATGCCTCGTAAGCTCCGGCACCGGCATCACGGCAGACATACTTGAATCGCTGCTGGGGAGGAGCCAGCTTGTTCTCCGGCTTCACCGGCTGGCCGGTGATCACGATGTCCTTGAGATGAACGATCCCTTGACTGCCGTAGAAGCCGACGCGGCCGTGCTTGAGTTGCGGGTCGCGAGCTTCATACAGCAGGTGACCGTTGAGCTGAACCTTGAGGCTGTCGCCGACGCACTCGATGGCCGCCTCGTGCCATTGGCCCGCCGGCCTATCCAGATTGCCGGTTCGCTTGAGCTCATTCCAGGACACCTGCGGGTCGGAACGAACCAGGATCGCCTGCTGACGGTCATAGTGGACGTAGTAGTACGTTTCAGCGTCCTGAGCCCGGACGATGAAGCCGCAGGCCAGCACTCCCTGTGCCGACGGTTCCACCATGAACCGAGCCTGCAGCTTCACGTCGCCCCAGGCATGAGGCTCCAGGAATGCAAGGGCGATGTCCTCTCGGCCGTCGAGAACCATCTCGCCGTTCTGGATCCGCCCCGCGCCTCTGAGGAACATCCACGATGCGGCGGCATCCGAACGACTCAGGTCGATTCTCATCTCCTCGGCAGCGCAGTAGGAACCTGATGCCGCTGCCGCCGCCAGCCAGATCGTGACACTTCGCCCCAGACTCATCTGCATCTTGAGACTCCTGGAAATCAGGTCAGTGGAAAAACCCCATTCCCGGGGAATGAGGCGACGCTGCCAGCCGCACGAACCCCGTCTCATGACCGAGAGACGTGTTTCGCTGTTGACGCCCCTTCGAATTCAATATGAATAGCATCCCGTCGCGCTGCTGCCGATCCCGTCCCGGCCAATGTAGTTCCTCAATCTCCTTCGGGTCTGCACGCTGCCGTCGCCAAAGCCGACATTGCTGTCAACGAAGCGGTTCACCCCATCTCCAGTCCCGATGAGCTCATCCCAGTTCTCCGAGTGATACGTTCGGTGGGGCCGAAGGGGAGTCCCATACCCCTCCTTGGGCCAAGCTTCGTTGACGTCCGCGATGATCGCGTCCTGAGAGTAACCTACCTGACGAGGTTCATGATCACGATATCGGTTGCCGGATTGGTCCCAGGACCAGAAACCAGCGTAGGTCGCCGGCTCGCCCGGTTTCGGCTTCGGGTTGGCCGTCAATCCCGCGAAGACCGCGTAGCCTGACATGTAACTGGGCGAACCGCCGTAGCCGGCTCCGCTCGGGGAGGTGAAAGCGACGAAGAACACCTTGGACCACTTCCGCTCGTCCTCGGGATCACCAAGGTTCGCCTGGCTCCTGCTTGGCTGCATATAGTACGCCGTGGAAATCAGCGGACACCACAACGCGTCCTCCTGTTTGTTCGCAAACCGCTCATAGAGCAACCTCCGGTAGTCCGGGAATGGCCGCATGTCTCGCTGGAACTGCACCTGGTTCGGGTAGTTCGCCAGATGAGGGGCATAGTGCCCATTGGATTCGTGCGTGTACGCGATCATGCCCCGGCAGAGCTGGGCGATGTTGCTCGAACACACAACGACCCTGCCCTGCCGCCGCGCCTTGCGCAATACCGGGAAGAGAATGGCGATCAGCAAGGCGATGATCGCCACAACCACGAGAACTTCAATCAGGGTGAAACCGAGGAGACCTTGAGACACCCCCAGGACACTGCTATTCCCCTGACGAGATGGCACGTGAAGCGGCGATGCCATGAAAGCACCTCCTCACTAGCCGTCGACCGAGGCGATGGACTGCGGTGTGGATCTGCTTCGACTGTCACTGGACTCTAGTCTCCACCGCAGCGATCGTCAAGGGCACGCCAACGCCGAGCCGCCGGGCGGGCAGGAGCCCGGTACCGGTCGCTTTCTGGGCACACAGGAGGGGGCGGCTTCCATTCCGCTCCGAGGGGGCGAGTCACCCACCCGTTTTTGGGGCTCTGCCGGACCTCCCGGCCGCGCGACCGGCCGAAACGACAAAGACCATCGTAATCAAGCTTGACAAACGCCGCAATTAGGATATGTTCGGGTAGAAGTGCAGAACCTGCGACGGCTGGTCGCGGTCATGCGCAGCGGTGGGGCTTGGGGGTCGAATCGTCGGGCTTTCGGCGAGCACATCTGGAGCAAGCCCTGCAGCGCACCTCCGCTCCGTAGTCCATCGCAGGCCCCAATCTGGAAAGCCGCAAGCTCGTTGTCGGCGCAGCGCCCCGGGACACCAGGTCGTTGCGTCGGGCGTGGCCGCGTAGTCAAGGAAAGGAGCATCCCCATGTTGCATCGATCCGCCAGTTGCCTCGTGGTTGTAGCCCTCTCGGGTGGCTTGGCCGGCGCATTGCAGGCCGGCATCATTGCTCAGCATCTCGGGGCCAGCGACCCCCTCACCGAAGGCTTCACCACCCCCGATGCCGGCGGTTCCATCAGCGATGAGTCGGAACCAAGCTGGAGGATCATCGGCCCCGCCTCGAGCCTCAACCGCTATCGGTTCGCGACCCTGGAAACGGACTGGAGGGATCCTGCCGGCTGGACCGGGACCGTTCGGGTCAAGACCGTGAGCTCCACCGACTGGGACAGCGAAGGTCTTCCTCGAGTGGGCGCGGAGTTCCGAACCGACACGCACCTCTGGGCAATCAAGGTATCCGCGGGCGATGGAGCCCTCGCCAAGGGCCTGTACAACGCCGCGGCGGACACGTTTGGCCCGGTCCTGATCAGTGCCGCCGTCGACCCCACGGACGGCTTCCATACCTATCAGATGTACTATAACCCTGCGATCGACAGTGGGGAGTACTACATCGATGGTACCTGGGTCGGCACGGTGCCGAGCAGCCTCGTCCCCGCGCTGAATCTCAATGAACTGCAGTGGGGAGCCTCGACCAGTGCCGGAGGCGAGGGAAATGCCTCCTATTCGATCATACAACTCGAAACCGGCAAGAACATCGTGCCCGAGCCGGTGTCTCTCGTGACCCTTCTGGCGGGATTGGCCGCAACGGCGCTGCGACCGCGACGTCGCTCGTAAACCGCACCAGCCCACATCCTGACCGGATGGTCGTCTCATGCTTAAGCGTCTGCCGGGCACCGCCGGTTCGGGCGAGGACTCTAGTTCGCCGACGAAGCCCAAGCCTGATGATGCCTCGGTTCTTCAACACAAGGAGAAAGAAGATGTGCAGATTCCCAGGACGTCACGGAGTGTGGGCGGCCTTCACGGTGCTTGCGGCTTGGACCGCCGCAGCTTCCGGGCAGCAGATCACCGACGGCTTCACCCGAGCAGACGATACGGCGATCGGAGCCACCGAATCGCCGGCCCCGGGAATCCCCTACGTCGAACGCGGCACGCTGGGGGCTCTGGGCGACGCAGCCTCGATTGTGGGTAACGAGCTGTTCCTGTATGGCACCGAAGGGAGCGGGGCTACCGTCACAGGCCCAGGACAGGCCATTCTGGAGATCGACGCACCCGATATCGAGATCGCAGCCACGCTTCGCTTTGCCATCGACAACCCCACACAGGCCTGCGCCAACAACAGCGCGGGTTTCATCCTCCGCAAACCCACTTCCGACTGCGCAATCAACAACCCCACATCGGCTGGCCAGATCCTCATCCAGATGACGCCCGCCGGTGGACTCTACATCAGCCAGAAACTTCCCACGGCTGCAGATTTCTACCAGCCGTTCTACGACAACCCTTGGGTGGCCGGAAACCAGACGCTCGGCCAGCTCAATCAATTCATGGGTGCCGGCGCTCTGCCCACAGAAATCAACGGCAAACCGTTTGACGCCGACGGCGATGGGGTGCTCGAGAGCAACGAGCCGTTCCAGATGAAGGCCATCCTCCGCGGCACTTCGCTGCGCGTGCTGATCAACGAGGAGGAGACCGCCTCAGTCACCGTCCAGGGCACGGCCAGCAGCCCTCACAACTACTTCGCGATGTGGAAGAACCGCTACACCGGCAGCGGATCCTGTGCTCCAAGCCACGCCTATTTCGATGACCTGCAGGTGCTCGTCGATATCATCAACGACCCCTGCGCCAATGCCACCTCGATTGGTGAAGGCATTTTCAACGGCATGACCGTGGGTGCGACCAATGACGGAGTATCCTCCTGTGGCAACGCGGCCAGTAGCCCGGACGTCTGGTATTCCTATACCTCGCCCGTCGCCGCCACCCTGATGATCAACACCTGCGGATCGTCGTTTGACACTGTTCTCTCAGTCTTCGACGGGTGCTCGGGGACCGAGCTTGCGTGCAACAACGACTGCCCGGAGGGTGCGAGTTGCGCGGCACCGGCCTCGTGCATGATGCTCCCTGTCCAAGCCAACCAGCAACTCCTCATCCGCGTCGCCGGTGCAAATGGTCAAACAGGCGTCTTCAGCCTTTTGGTGCAGGATGACCTGGTTGTGCGCCATGTCGGGCAGAACAACCCGATAGATGAGGGATGGTCCCTCGGCACCAACGCCGCCGTATACGATATCGGGAAAGGAACGGAAGGCGAAGATCACTGGTACATGCAGGTGGTGGCAGGCCGTTTCTTGAACTACGCCCGGGCCCTGAGCGCCGTTGACCTGCAGAGCCCACTCGGCTGGACAGCAACCTGGCGAGCCCAGGTCGTCGAATCAGGCGATGTCTGGCAGGCCCATGTGATGGTCGAGGACGGCTCGGACATCTGGGTGATTCACGCCGTGGACGGTACCGGCACACTCCCGGCCGGCGCCTACATCATGCGCTCTGACTTCTCGCCCGTGCGAGTCAGCGACCTGGATCCCAGGGATGGCTTCCACTCCTACCAGATCGTCTATGACCCGACAAGCGGTACGGCATCCTACTACCTGGACGGCAGGGTGGTGGCCTGGCAGTCCCGTGACGACGCGCCCAACGCCACGCCGGGTTCGAGGCGAATCGTGGTGGGCGACAACAGTTCCGGCGGACCCGCCTCCAACTCGCGATGGTCTCTGGGCGAGTTGATGCTCGGCCGCAGCCCGGCAGCTCCGCCCAACGACGAGTGCGCGGGAGCGTCTGTCCTGGCCGACGGAATCACCTACGGATCGACCCTCGGAGCCAGCGCCGGCGGAAGCGCCTCATGCGGCGCCTCGGATACCAGCCCGGATGTGTGGTACACCTACACCGCTTCATGTGACGGGGACTTGACGCTCGACACCTGCGGTTCGCCGATGGACACCGTCCTGGCGGTCTACACCGGTACGTGTGGATCCCTGGCCGAGGCGGCCTGCAACGACCAGTGCCCCGGTCTTCCCTGTGACGGGTCGGCTTCCTGCGTCACTCTCGCCGCCAGCGTTGGGCAGACGTTCCTGGTCCGTGTGGCAGGAGCCGGCGGGACGAAGGGAGTGTTTCGCTTGCAGGCACGCTGCGGAATTCCGCTCAACGACAGGTGCGGCGACGCTTTCGCAATTGGAGAGGGAATCACCGAAGGAAGCACCTTTGGAGCGACGAATGACGGCACCGCCTCCTGCGGCAACTCCAACACCGCCCCCGACGTCTGGTACAAGTACACTCCCCCGATGGACGCGACCCTTCGTATCGACACATGCGGCTCAGCCCTGAACACCGTCCTGTCCGTCTACGACGAATGTGGAGGTGCCGAACTGGCCTGCAACGACGAATGCGAGGGGGCCGCATGCCAAGGCCCGGCTTCCTGCCTCGCCCTGTCCGCCCAGGCGGGTAAGACCTACCTGATTCGCGTCGCCGGGGCCGACGGGGCCACCGGTGATTTTCGCCTGAGCATCAGGGACAACGTGATCCTCGAGCACTCCGGCAAGAGACACCCGATTCTGGACGAAGGCTGGACTGAGGCTGCCGCGGGCGGGTACTCCGGCGGACCTGGAAATGAAGGCATGGACTACTGGGCAGTCAACGCGAACGACAGATCGCGGCTGGCGTACCGCGCCAACGAGGCCGGAGGACAGGTCGCACCAGCGGACTTCAATGACCCGGCCGGCTGGACGCTGACCGCCACGCTGCGGGCCATTCGCTCGCCCGATGCCTTCACCACTTTGCTCTACGTGATGGACGGGCAGGATCTGTGGGGACTGCACATCATCGCCCGCGACGCGGTGGGCGAACGAGGCGTCTATCGATCACCACTCGGGCTGACCCAGTTCCAACCTGGGGACCTGCTTTACGATCTGGATCCGTCAGACGGTTACCACACCTACCAGATCGTTTACGATCCGGCCGGCGACGGAGGCATCGGCTCGGTCTCGTACTACGTAGACGGCAACCAGATCGGCACGGACGTGCGCGCCAACGTCTACGATATCACCCTCCGTCAAGTGCAGTGGGGTGACGATACCACAGGTGGCGAGTTGTTCGGCACGTACGGCCCCAGTCAGTCACACTACGCCTTTGTCCGGTTCGAAATCGGTCAGCACGTCCATGCCGGCCCAACCTGCGCCAACGACACTTGCGCCCAGGCAACCTCTGTCAGCGAGGGCGAGTGGTACGGGGTGACCGCCGGGGCGAGCACAGATGGTGCGGCCAGTTGCGGCGACGCGAACAGCAGCCCCGACGTGTGGTACACCTACACCGCCTCGTGCACGGGCACTTTGGTCTTCGATACCTGCGGCACATTCCTGGACACCGTCGTCTCCGTCTACAGCGGCTGTGGCGGGGCCGAACTGGCCTGCGACGACAACGGTTGCGGCAGCCAATCACGAGCCCTGGCGACCGTGTCACAGGGCCAGACCTACCTGATACGCGTGGCCGGCAACGCCGGCGCAGCAGGGCCGTTCCGGTTCCACGTGGCGTGCGGAATACCGCCCAACGACAACTGCGCCAGCCCGGCCGCCGTCGGCGACGGTTCGACACAAGGCACAACGCTGGGTGCAAGTGCTGACGGCACAGCCACTTGCGGAAGTTCCGGCGGCAGTCCCGACGTGTGGTACACCTACACCGCCTCCTGCAACGCACCCCTTGAGGTCAATACCTGCGGTTCAGGCTTTGACACCGTGGTGTCGGTTTACGACTCCTGCGGCGGGACAGAACTCGCCTGCGGTGACAACGAGTGCGACCGGCAGTCCCGGATCGAAATCGACGCCACCCAGGGCACAACTTACCTGATCCGCGTTTCCGGCAACAACTACGCCCAAGGCGATTTCACCCTGAATGTGCTCTGTAAGGCTCCACCGGCCAACGATCAGTGCGCCGATGCAATCGCCATCACAGAAGGCACAACCACCGGATCGAACCTGTTCGCCACCGCCGACGGCGACGCCCTGTGCGGCACCCTGTCGACCGCCGGCAGCCCCGACGTCTGGTATCTCTACACCGCGTCACGTTCTGGCCGCCTCAAGATCGATGTCAGCAACGCCGATTTCGCCGCCCTTGTGTCCTTGCACCAGCCCGCCAACTGCCCGGGCAGCCTCGACAACCAAGTCGCTTGCGGCACTCCCATCCTCTCCCAGGCGGTTCAGCAGGGCGGCACCTACCTGATTCGAGTGGCGGGCGTGAACGGCGCGTCCGGCAGTTTCAACCTTGACCTCTCCTTCGACAAGGTAGTCATCAAACACGAAGGCCAGAACAACCCGCTCGACGAAGGATGGACCCGCGACTCCAACAATCCCAATTTCGCGGAAGGGCCAGGAGACGACGGCACCCCCCACTGGCTCCTCGCCCAGCTGGCAGGATACCGCGTCAACTATCAGTTCACCGGCCTGACGGCGTCCGACTTCGCGGATCCCAAGGGCTGGACGCTGAGCGCCACCGTCAAAGCGGTGACCGCCATGACCGAGTGGCAGGTGCACATCATGCTCCAGGACGGCCAGGACACCTGGTGCATCCATCTCATCGACGGAACGTCCTCCGCACCGCGGGGCATCTACGCGACCGGGCCCGACTTCGGACTGATCAAGATCAGCGACATTGATCCAACCGGCGATTACCACCTGTATCAGATCATCTACAACCCAATCGCCCAGACCGCCTCCTATACCATCGACGGCACGCTGGTCTACACCCAAACCCGCGACCAGGCGTTCGATGCCACCTACCAGCGCCTCGTCTGGGGCGACAACACCTCCGGAAACGGGCCATCACATGGCAAGTGGGCTATGGTTCAGTTCGAATTCGGCAGCCAGGCATCGTTCTGCTCCGATCCGTTTGCAGACACCGACCGCGACGGTGATGTCGACATGATTGACTTCGGCCAGTGGCAGCTCTGCTTCACCGGCAGGCCGGCAACCATTCCGCAGGAATGCACCTGCTTCGATCTGGCCGAACCCCTGGGAACCATCGACGGCGCCGATTTGGCATTCTTCGCCAACTGCTGGAGCGGGCCATCGTTACCCGCGAACAAGAGTTGCGACGACTGAGCCCGGATGTTGATGTGACGGTGTTTGGGTGACAGGAGGAGAAGGAGTTCGAGGACGGCGGGCCCGCTCATCATTGGGCGGGTTCGCCGTCTCGTTCTGGATGGAGCGGAAGATCATCGCCCGCGAGTCGGGCCGAGGAGACCGCAACGTGACCGGCGAGCTCAGCTGCAGCGCGGCGTCGTATTCGAGCCGGATCTTCAGGAGAAAGCGGGCAGGCAATGCCTTCCTTGCCGGGATCCTGTGCTGGGTGTGGGCCCTGCCCGGCGCCGCCCAGCAGCTTCTCAGTGTGCAGAAGATCTGGGATCAGGCCCCGCACAACGCATTCACGGATCTGGTGCTCCACAACGGCGCATTCTATTGTTGCTTCCGTGAAGGAGACGGGCATGTGTCGCTTCCGGCTTCGGCCCGCATTCTGCGGTCAACCGATGGGCAGACCTGGACCCCCGCTGCCCTGCTGGCCAGTCCGACGGAAGACTACCGCGATCCGCACCTGACTGTCGCTCCGGATAATCGGCTGATGCTGTACCTCGCCTCGCGTACCGATCCGCCTGTCAATGGCATCACCCATCGCAACTACGCGTTCTTTTCCACCGATGGCTCGACCTGGACGGACCGCGTGGAGATCGGCGAGCCGAATATCTGGCTCTGGCGGATCACGTGGCACCAAAACGTCGCCTACGGCATCGGGTACTCGTGGACCTCGGGGGCATACATCCGCTTGTACCAGAGCACAAACGGCGTTCACTTCGATACCCTGGTGCCGGACATGGGTGTTCCAGTTGAACCCAACGAAACGTCACGCATCATCTTCATGCCGGACGGCAAAGCCTGTGTTCTCGCCCGGGAGGGGGCGTGGGGAACGGCCTACCCGCCGTATACCCAGTGGAGCTGGTTGCCATTGGGCTTCTCCGTTGGCGGACCTGAGATGCTCCGCCTGCCCGACGGGCGGTTCATCGCCGCGACGCGCCTCTATGACGGCGTCGTCCGCACGGCTCTGAGCTGGATCAACCCGACCACCGGAGCGATGACCGAGTGCCTCTCGCTGCCTTCCGGCGGCGACACGAGCTACCCCGGCCTCGTCTGGCGCGATGACATCCTCTGGGTCAGTTACTACTCGTCACATGAAGGCAAAGCATCGATCTACCTCGCCAAGGTGGCCTTCCCGCAAACGCCGACCCTCTGCGTCCAAGACACATTCTCACGACCGGACAGCGACCCCCTGGGAATGACCGAGGCTCCCGAGATCCCCTGGATCGAGCGAACCACGCTCGGCTCGCTGTGGAACGTAGCCCAGATCAAGGACGCGCAGCTGTGGGTGTTCGGCTCAGAAGGCAACGCGCCGACGGCGTCGGGACCAGGCGCGGCCGTTCTGGACATCGATCTGAGGAACCTGTTGATCTCTGCAGATGTTCGATTCTCGCTGGAAAACCCAATTCAGGCAGCCGGCAGAAACACCGGAGGTTTCATGCTCCGAAAACCACGGTCGGACGCCTCCATCGGGGACCCGAGCTCAGCCGGCCAGATCACCATTCAGCTCCATCCGAGCGGCGGGCTGTACGTCGGCCAGATGACGACGAACGGCTCCGGTCTTGCCACGCTGTTCGCCGACAATCCATTCACTCCCGGCCTGCAGGACTTCGACAAGATCCACGTCTTCCAGGGAGCCGGCGGGCTGCCACGGGCCATCAACGGCCAATCGTTCGACACCGACGGCGATGGCGTGCTGGAAACCAGCGAACCGTTCCGTCTCGAAGCTGTCCTCGTCGGGCAATCTCTCGATGTGAAGGTCAACGGCCAGTCGATCTGCGCCACAACGGTCGCAGGCGAATCGAGCAGTCCCTCCAACTTCCTGGCCTTGTTCAAGAACCGATGGACGAACGAGACGAACGCCGCCTCCTCGCACGTCCTTTTCGACAATCTCCTCGTGCTGGCGATTGGCGGCAATGACAGCTGCTCCCAGGCCCCCGCAATCAGCCACGGTGTGACCCTCGGTACGACTCACGGGGCCACGAACGACGGCCAGTCTCCTTGTGACGCATCGCCCGACCCTCCGGACGTCTGGTACAGCTATACCGCCCCAATCACGGGCGACCTGGCAATCGATACCTGCGGCGCCGACATCAACACGACTCTTTCGGTGCTGGACGAGTGCGGTGGCCGGGAACTCGGCTGCAGCCGCCTCTGCCCGGAAGGCCCCTGCCCAGCAAGCGACGCCTGCCTGCTGGTTCCGGTCGCCAAGGGGCGATCATACCTGATCCGGGTGGCAAGCACGGACGACTCCAGGGGCCGGTTCGACCTGAATGTCCAGACAAGAATCCCCACCGTGCTGACGCATCGCGGAATGGGTGATCCTCTGCTCGAAATGCCCCCGTGGACATTGGACGCAAACGCCGTCGCGCCCGACGCCGTCATGGAACCTGGCGATGACGGCCAACCCCACTGGCGAATAGCCATTGCCCAGGGTTGGCGGGCCAACTACCAATACCGGCTCAGCCCGCTGCACTGGTCGGACCCGCGAGGCTGGACGTTGACCGCGCGGGTGCGCGCAGCCACGGCGCTGGGCCTCTATCAGAGCTACCTGGAGGTCAACGACGACCGCGATGCCTGGATGATCAGCCTGGTTACCCCCGGTGGACTGCTGGACCCGGGGCTCTGGACGAACGGACTTGCGCTGGAGCCGCTCCAGCACCTCGCCGCCTTCGATCCCGCAGCAGAGTATCACACCTACCAGATGGTCTATGCGCCGGCCGCCGACCAGGCTCGAGGGGCGGTACTCTATTACATGGACGGACGGATGGTTGGCATACAGAGCCGCACGGAAGCCCTGGACCGAGCCCTGACCCGAGTGGTGTGGGGTGACAACGACTCCGGCGGAATCGGAGGCTCCGACTCCCGGTGGGCATTCGTCCGTTTCGAACTCGGCCAGAGGCCCTTGCCACCCTGCAGCAATCCCTCAGCCGACGCCGACGCGGATGGAGATGTGGATCAGGAAGACTTCGGTGCCTTCCAGAGGTGTTACGCTGGCAAGGCGAACCCCGTCGAAGAAGCTTGCTCATGCTTCGATGCCGACTACACGGGAACCGTCGACGCAGCCGATCTGGCGGCTTTCATCCGCTGCGTCAGCAGCCCGACCGTCCTCGCCGATCCGCGATGCGATGGATAGACCACTCTCGGTAACCGTCGGGAAGTCATCGGGTTTTGTTGATGGACGTGCAGCTGGCGGGGACGAGTCCCCAGCGGGCCCTGTCAGAGATTACGATGCTCGACACCCCGTGCTCAGACGCTCCACCACGCACGCGTGGGCACCCAAACACCCGTCGCCCGCCATTCACCCAGCCGGTCCCGAAGATCGACGCCGCAAGACTCAGTCGGATTGGCATCCGCTGCGTTCCTGTCATTTGACGAAACGCGCATTAGGTCGAGGCGCGGGTACAATAGCGGAACGTCGCCCCACGGCGTAACTGGGCGGAGGTCATCCGGCGAATCTCCGATAGGAGTCGATCCCATTGAGGTTCCAGCGATATTCCTCAGCACCACGGAGAGCATGCTATCACGGGTTTTCGCCTTCCGTTCGCTCTGTCCGTTGCGGTTGGCCACGCCGGGACGTGGTCCGACGCGGTTCTTGCTGAGGACGCACCTCAGAACGAGTCCCCCTCCCGCATCCTCTGTGATCGCATCGTCTCTTTCTGGGAGCATCTCGCCAACCGAGGTGCCTGGAATAAGACCCATGAGACAGGCTGGTTTCTGTGCCAGACGCGCACCATGCTCGTCACCGAACGCGGCGATGAGCGATGGCTGGCCCCCTTCGTAACCAACCAGTGACTCAAGGATGGGATGAGGATCGCGGTCCGCAACGCCCCTACGCGGTTTGGGCCCGTCAGCTACACCGTCAGCTCCGCCGTCGCGAAGAACCGGATCGAGGCCACGATCCAGTTCCCCAAGCCGACTGCGGCCAAACGAATCCGGTTACGTCTCCGCCATCCCGAGGGCAAACCTGTCCGAGCAGTCACGGTCCAGGGTCAACTTCACCAGGACTTCGAGCCACTCCGGGAAGTGGTTGGTATCTCCTCCGCGGATCCGCTGATTGAGGTCCGGGCGGAGTATTGGGCTCACCGACGATTCACCGCATCCGTGCACCGGCCTGCAGGGGGTAGGTGGAGAGCCTGTTTTCGACTCCCACCGGGCGTTTGGACAGCCGGGGCCCGCCTGTGCGACGCTTCGACTCGCAACTCCTGACCGGTTCTGACCGGTACACTGTCCGCCCCCCCTCTTTACACCGCGTCAATGTTCTGGCATGATGGGGAGAGGAGCGCGAACCAAGGGACAGCGAACCCGTGCCAGAGATTTGTTCAGCGGTAGCGGGTACTTCAGAGCTATCGGCGAAAGGTGCCGCACTCACGATGGCAGCTCGCGCTTCACCGAGAGGCTCTGAACGACAGCAGCGAGAACCGCGACCAGGAACGCACCTCCTCATCGCGCTGCGAACCCTCGGCTTGGACTCCTGCCGCCGAAGAGCGATGTCGTATGCCCGACGGCCGGCTCGCTACCGGCCAGATCCGGACCCGACCCTAGGCCCCGGCTGAGCGGGAATCCGGGTGCCAGAGTGTCACCACGTCACCGGAGGGCCATGAAGCAGCAAGGAGAAGCGAGCATGAGCGCGATCAGGACGAACATGACCGGGATGCAGCCTCCCTGGGCATGGAGTATCGGCGGACTGGCCCTCGCGTCGCTGGCTGTGCTGCTGACAAGCTGTTCGAAACCCGGGGCACCCGCCAGTGGGCCGGCGGCCGGCCAAACGGTTCGTTTGCCAGCCATTGTCGTGAATCCGTCTTCGGCAGAGCTGCAGATCGACGGCCAGGTGTGCCTTGAGCAGGGCATTCTCGAATACCTGGCCGTGGCCACTGGCGGGAAGGAGTACGAGAGCTTGTTCAGCCTGGCCTGCCAGCCGTCGCATCTCCAGTCAGCCATGCTGATTGCCGGATATGATATTGGAGAAGTGGATTCGGACGTCCGTGGCGACTTCGCGGGTGGGCGAAACCCCGCTTCCGACCCGGCAGCCAACGCCCGCCCGGCCGGGGCACCTCAAGTGACCGCTCCCGGCAAAGACTACTGGACGTCGCGTACCGGCCAAGCCGCCCGGGTGACCATCGGCGTGGAGGTCCGCCAGGCCGACGGGACCTGGAAGCCGCGGCCGATCGAGAGCTTCCTGACCGACCGGCGGACCGGCAAGCCCCCCGGCCGGATGGTCTGGGCCTTTACCGGTTCGTTCTTCGCCAAGGACGAGACGACCAAACGCGAGTACTTCACCGCCGATGCGGAGAAATCCCTGATCGCCCTGTGGTACGACCCCACCTGCCTGCTGAACCTGACCCAGGATGTCGGAAACCCCTACCGAGGCGACGCTTCGGGGCTGGAGGTCAGCAAGGCCGATTTGCCGGCCAAGGGCACGCCGATCCGGCTGGTTCTGCGAAAAGCTCCAGCCGACAGAGGGAATTGAAAGGTGATTCCGGGTAAGATGGAATCGTCCTCCGATTGCGGCAGTCGGGCAAGGTCTCAGCTCTGAAGGAAAGAGTCAAATCATGAACGTTCTCAGTCAATCGCCGTGGGGAAGAAGCTGGACTCTCGTCGTGGCGGTGGTGGTTGGTCTGGCCCTCGTTCGAGGGGCCGACGCCCAGGCGATCAACCCTGATTTCGAGAGCGGCCTGACCGGCTGGCAGATCAACCCCGGGGGCGTGGTCGGTACGCTGGCCGATGAGCAAGGCGGCTTCGCGATGCTCCAGGAAGCCGGGATGGCCGGCGCCCCGGCTACCAGCACGCTCTATCAGGACTTCATCCTCCCGGAAGGCAACGCCCTCATTTTTGAGTACACCCTGGTCGCTGCCGGCGATTTCGTGAGCGGCGGTGCCCTGCCGGACGCGTTCACCGCCCGGCTCCTGAATCCCGACACCCTCGCTCCGCTGATCAGTACCGCGGGGGTCAATGACTACTTCTACAACGACTCGCCCGGGAACATCGATTTTGACCCCCTGATCGTCACCCGGACCCCCTCGACGACCCGGGGCGGCTGGTTCACCGTCACCGCGGACCTTTCCACCGTTCCGGTCGGCACCCGGGTCCGATTGCAGTTTGACCTGCTCGGCACCGGAGCATCCGACGGCCAGGTGACGGTGATCGCGGTGGACGGAGTCGTGGTCGCGATCGCCGGTCCTGTCGACCAATGCCCGGCCGATCCGACCAAGACCAAACCGGGGGTGTGCGGATGCGGCGTGCCGGACATCGACTCGGACGGCGACGGGGTGCTCGACTGCCTCGATAGCTGTCCGAATGATCCGGGCAAGACCTTGGCCGGACAATGCGGATGCGGCGTGCCCGACACGGATTCGGATCACGACGGGGCCCCGGACTGCCTTGACACTTGCCCGACCGACGCCAACAAGGCCGCTCCGGGAGTCTGCGGCTGTGGGATAGCCGATGCCGACTCCGACGGGGATGGCGTTCCGGATTGCACGGACGCCTGCCCGACCGATCCGAACAAGAGCGTGCTCGGAGCCTGTGGTTGTGGCGTCGCGGAGACCGACACCGATGGGGACGGCTTGGCGGACTGCACGGACGCTTGCCCGGAGGATCCGGCCAAGATCACGCCCGGCACCTGCGGTTGTGGCATGGCGGATGCCGATACTGATAGTGACAGCGTGCCGGACTGCACAGACGCCTGCCCGGCCGATGCGAATAAGAGCGTGCTCGGCACCTGCGGCTGCGGGGTGGCGGACACCGACTCGGACGGCGATGGCATCGCGGACTGCCTGGACAACTGCCCGCAGGCGCCCAATCCTGACCAACTCGACACGGATAGCGATGGTACGGGGGATGCCTGCGATGGGGATACCGGCCGGCCCGATCCTGCAAACAGGCAGGAGGAGCGGAGGATTACCACGGTGCTGACTCAATTCAATGCCTGCGGGATGCTGGGCGCGGCCCCCCTTCCCTGTATGTTGTTGGCCCTGCTGGCACTGAAGTTCGGAACACGATCGTGGGGCAGGGAGTGATGGCCGCGGACTGACCGCGGACGCCCGGCGGTCTCTTCTGAGGAGACCCCGCGGTGAGTGGCGTGGCTCACCGTCAGGCGCGGACGGATGGTTCTTCCGGAGGGTGGAATTGCCGGATCTGGATGCGGCTTCTGGCCGGTCGGCCGCCGGGTAGCGGCCCTGATTCACGGCGATGCAATGGGTACGTCAAGGTCGACGCAGCGCAAGGGCTCAGCGAGAGGAGTAACCAATGCGTGTAACCAGGAAACGACGGCTTGCTCGAATACTGCTGGTTCTGGCGACAGTCAGTCTGATGGGCGCGGGCTGCAACGCCGAGAAGTTCCTTGCCTGGGGCACGTCCACGTTTGTGGGTACGTTCCTGGCCAACCTGCTGACCGGCGGTCTCGGGGGTTTCAGCACGACCAGCACCATTGAGCGGTTCTGCTACGAGAACGGCCAGCCGGTGGACTGCGCCAACATCCCGACCCAGTGATCGACGGATAGCCCCAAGACGAGAATGTGCGTCTCGTCGCCCGTCTGTGCATCTTCGCGGCCAGGGAGGACCGGGGAAGGCGATCTCCTCGGGTCCACAGTCAAGTACTCCTGCTCCGATCTTGTCGGCAGGCGAGGAATGGTGCTACGACGATTCGAGCACGGATGGCGAATCAGCACAGCCCACTACCCGCCCGATTAGGTCGACATAAAAAATCTACACTTGACATGCGCACGCCTCATGCTATACTCATCCCTTATAGGCCCGGCAAGCAGCACAGTTGCTTACATAAATCAATCTAAAAAAGAACTCGCCGGGGCTCACCTACCAGGGCACGCGGGCTGAGCGGGACCGTCGAATCATGCACCCCCGGTCGCCCTTGCTTGGCATCCTGCATACACGGCTGCACAAGGCCTCCGCACGGCCCTGCCGGCTGTCAGGTGAGGTTGCTCCCCACTTCCGGCCGAACCCCGCGAGCGGCCTGTGCACCCAGGAGATAGGCGAAATGAAGCCACTACGCTGCTTGCCCGGTATCGTTCTGCTTGTTGGTCTAGTCGCGACCGGCACCTCAGCCACCACGATCACCTGGACCGGCTCGGGGGCAACGGGATCCTGGCATACGGCCGGCAACTGGGACCTCAATCGCGTGCCTGCCGCGGGGGATGACGTCTTCATCCCCGATGTGGCCGGTACGACGTCCATCACGTTCTCCTCCGGCAGCACCACAGTTCATAGCCTGACCTGCTCGGAAGCGTTCGTTCTAAGCGGGGGAACGCTGAGCCTGGACGAAGCCTCGACGATGAACACCGGGTGTGCCTTCGGCGGCGGCACACTGGGCGGAACGGGCACCCTGACGTTGCACGGGGCTTCGACCTGGAGCGGGGGGACAATGACCGGGAGTGGGACAACGGTCGTGGCCACCGACGGCAGTCTGGCTATCACCGGTACTGCTTACCTGTATCGCAATCTCACCAACGACGGCACGCTGAGCTGGACGGGGGGCAACGTTTACGGTGGGAGCGGTACTACCCTGACCAACAACGGCCAGCTCACAGTCGACTCGGGTTCGAACCTGACATGGTGCTCTTATTCCGGAAACCACACCCTCACCAACACGGGCACATTCACCAAGCTCGGCACGGGCCAAGCGACGTTCGCCTACTACGGTAGCTACCTTCAGTCATTCAACAACAATGGGGCCGTGTCGGTCGAGGCGGGAATCCTGTACCTACAGTGCAACGGCAGCGGCAGCAACGGCACCTTCGATGTGGCCGAGGGTAAGACCCTGTACCTCAGCGGGACACACGCGCTGGCGAATACCACCCTCGACGGCGCCGGTCCGCTGACGGTCTACGGCGGGACGGCGACGTTCACCGGAACGCTGGATGGGACCGGCAGGATGGCCATTGTGGGCGGCACCGCCAACTTCGAGGATGAGGGCCAGAAGGAACTGGCGGGTGGATTGACGTTGAGCGGCGGCACACTGGGTGGAACCGGCACGCTGACGTTACACGGGACTTCGACGTGGAGCGGCGGGACGATGACCGGGAGTGGGACAACGGTCGTGGCCACTGGCGGCAGCCTGGCCATCACCGGCACCGGCACTGTCTACCTGTATCGCAATCTCACCAACGACGGCACGCTGAGCTGGACGGGGGGCAACGTTTACGGTGGGAGCGGTACTACCCTGACCAACAACGGCCAGCTCACAGTCGACTCGGGTTCGAACCTGACATGGTGCTCTTATTCCGGAAACCACACCCTCACCAACACGGGCACATTCACCAAGCTCGGCACGGGCCAAGCGACGTTCGCCTACTACGGTAGCTACCTTCAGTCATTCAACAACAATGGGGCCGTGTCGGTCGAGGCGGGAATCCTGTACCTACAGTGCAACGGCAGCGGCAGCAACGGCACCTTCGATGTGGCCGAGGGTAAGACCCTGTACCTCAGCGGGACACACGCGCTGGCGAATACCACCCTCGACGGCGCCGGTCCGCTGACGGTCTACGGCGGGACGGCGACGTTCACCGGAACGCTGGATGGGACCGGCAGGATGGCCATTGTGGGCGGCACCGCCAACTTCGAGGATGAGGGCCAGAAGGAACTGGCGGGTGGATTGACGTTGAGCGGCGGCACACTGGGTGGAACCGGCACGCTGACGTTACACGGGACTTCGACGTGGAGCGGCGGGACGATGACCGGGAGTGGGACAACGGTCGTGGCCACCGGCGCCAGCCTGGCCGTCACCGGCACCGCCACCGGCACTGTCTACCTGTATCGTAATCTCACCAACGACGGCACGCTGAGCTGGACGGGGGGCAACGTTCACGGTGGGAGCGGTACTACCCTGACCAACAACGGCCAGCTCACAGTCGACTCGGGTTCGGACCTGACATGGAACTCGTATTCCGGAAACCACGCCGTTACCAACACGGGTACATTCATCAAGCGTGGTGCGGGCCAAGCGACGTTCGCCCACTACGGTAGCTACCTTCAGTCATTCAACAACAACGGGACCGTGGCGGTCGAGGCGGGAATCCTGTACCTTCAGTGCACCTTCCCGAACTTCGCCGGGTCAGCGTTGACCGGTGGTACCTACACAATTAAGGGCAAGTTCTTCTTCCCAAACGCCAACATTGTCACCAACGCCGCGACCATCGTGCTCGACGGCGCAGCATCACAAATCCTGGATCAGTCAGGCCAGGATGGGCTGCGCGGGTTCGCGATCAACTCCGACGCCGGGAGTTTCACTGTAACCAACAGTCGCAACTTCACGCGAACGGGAGGCTTCGCGAACGCCGGGACCATCCGTGCCGGAACCAACAGCACGTTCACGACCACCGGGCAGTACACTCAGTCGGCCGGTATCACGGAACTTGACGGCGGAATACTGGCGGCGACCACGCTGGCTGCCATTCAAGGTGGCGAGCTGCGCGGCAACGGGACAGTCAACGCCATCGTTCAGTCGTCAGGAGTGGTGAGTCCCGGCCTCTTGTCGCCCGGCAAGGTCGACATGTCCGCAACCTACACGCAGGACACCACCGGCGGATTCGCTATCGAGATCGGTGGAACCACTCCGGGCAGCGGATACGACCGGCTCAACGTGACCGGTGCGGCCGCACTCGCCGGCAGCGCCACGGTGACACTCTTCAACGGTTACGACCCACCGGCGGGATCGTCCTACGATATCGTGACGGCCGGATCGATCACTGGGACGTTCGCCCCGCTTAACCTCCCACCGCTCCTCAACGAGAAGTGCTGGCACGTGGACTACAACGCCGACAGTGTTCGGCTCACCGTCTACAGTCCGCCAGTCATCACTCAGCAGCCCGTGGGTGGCGAGATCTGCCTCAATGCGACCGTTGTTCTTTCCGTCGCCGCCACCGGGATACCCGCGCCGACCTACAAGTGGCGCAAGGACGGCTCTGAACTGCAGGGCGAGACCGGAAGCACCTTCACCATCACCAGTTTCAACGCCGCCCACAACGGCGACTATGACGTGGTCCTGACCAACGAGTGCAGGACGGTCATCTCCGACACGGCCACACTCTTCCTCGACCGCACACCGCCGACCATGAACCAGTGCCCCGGAGATCAAGGTCTCTCGGCCAATGCTTCCTGTCTGGCTGCGATCCCGAACCTCATTCCCGCCGTAGTCGCGGTGGATGTTTGCGACCCGAATCCGGTCGTTACACAGAGCCCGGAAGCCGGCACGCTGGTGGGACTTGGCGACACATTGGTCACACTCACCGCCACGGACAACGCCGGAAACAGCGCCACCTGCACCGCCACCATCATGGTGCGAGACACCACGCCCCCGCTCATCACGCTGAACGGGCCGGGCGAGATCACCCTCGAGTGCAACCCTGCGACCGTCTACGTCGAGCAGGGAGCCACGGCCGCCGACAACTGCGACGGCACCTTCTCCGCGACGGTCGGGGGCGATGTCGTCAAGCCAAGCCAGTGCGGCGACTACGTTGTGACCTACAGCGCGGTCGATGCGGCCGGCAACAGCGCCATCACCATCAGCCGCACCATCCATTTGGTCGATACCATTCCGCCGATCATCAACAACCTGCCCGCCAATCTGACTGTCGAGTGCCAGGGGCCGTCTGGAGTGCCGACTACCGATCCGGCCGTGGCCGCGTTCCTGAATATGCCCACGGCCAGCGACGCGTGTGATCCCAACGTACCCGTCACCCACGATGCTCCCACCACATTCCCGTTGGGAGGCACGCTCGTCACCTGGATCGCCCAGGATGAGAAGGGCCATCTAGTGACCGCAAGCCGGACGGTGACCGTTGTCGATACGACACCGCCGACGATCACCTGCCCCAGCCCGCCGGCGCCGGTCTCTGCGAACGGGAATTGCCAGGCAACCTTGCCGGATTTGGCCTCCGCCGCTTCCGCTTCAGATGTCTGCATCGGCACCGCTGCGGTCGCACAAAACCCGGCGGCAGGTACAGCGATCGGCCTGGGTAACACCTTCGTGACACTCACCGCAACCGACGGCGTCGGCAACCAGTCAACCTGCCAAGTGGCAGTGACCGTCGTGGACACGGCACCCCCAACGATCACTTGCCCACCGACACCGGCGCCGATCAACGCCAACACCAATTGCCAGGCTGCTATTCCCGACCTGACCGCCGGCGCGACGCCGAGTGACAACTGCTCGGTCAACGTGACGCAGAATCCTGTTCCAGGCACTCTCGTCGGATTGGGCCATACGCTCGTGACGCTGACCGCCACCGACGGCGCGGGCCTGACCGCGACCTGCCAAGTCACCGTGACTGTCATCGATGTCACGCCGCCGACCATCACTTGCGGCGCTCCTCCGGCACCGCTGAACGTGAACACCGACTGCAAGGCCGCGGTTCCCGATCTGACCGGCAGCGTGGTGGCCAGTGACAATTGCTCGGTGACTCTGACACAGGTTCCTCCCCCAGGAACGCTCGTCGGACTGGGTGATGCGATCGTTACTGTGACGGCAACCGACAGCGCCGGCTTGACTGCCGATTGCCAAATCACAGTGACGGTCGTGGACAACACCCCGCCCACCATGACTTGTCCAAGTCCTCCGGCACCACTGGCCGCGGACGGGAACTGCCAAGCGTTGCTTCCCAACCTGCTGCCGCTGGCTCAATTCGCCGACAACTGCTCGGTGTCCGCCACCCAGTCGCCCGAGGCCGGAACGGTGATTGGCCTCGGGGACACCGTCGTTACTCTGACCGCCACCGACGGTGCCGGCCGCACCGCGACCTGCCAGGTCACAGTCACAGTCCAGGACGAGGACGCAGACGGCGATGGTGTGCCCGACTGCGCCGATGCCTGCCCCAACACCGTACCCGGTTCACTCGTCGATGCTGCCGGATGCCCGCCCGTGATCCTCGGCGACTTCGACCGCGACGGCGATGTCGACCCGACCGATTTCGGCGTGTTCAGACCCTGTGCTTCAGGCCCGGCGATTCCCTTCCCCGCCGGCTGCGAGGCCGAGGATCTTGATGGAGACTCCGATGTCGATCAGACCGATTTCGGCGTCTTCCAGCGATGCTACAGCGGTTCAGATCATCCGGCGGATCCGAGCTGCGTTGTACACACCGCTCACATCTCCGACACCCGGAGAAGCGAGTGCATGCCCGGCAATCCGCTGCTGAGGGACGGTTATCCTTGGTGCGGCAAGGATGAGCTCAACGTGACCATCCACAGCCCTTCGCTTCAGGTGACGCATCGCAACGCCGCGTACAACTGCTGCCTCGATGATATCCTGGTCACACTGGATGTTCAGGGATCGTTCCTGCATTTCCAGGAAAAGGAGCGGCTCACAACCGGCTGTCACTGCCTGTGCTGCTACGACACCACGACGACCGTCGAGGGCTTGACGCCCGGCGTATACCGATTTGAATACTGTTGGGTGGACGAGGAACATGGCAGCATGTGCCTGACGGAGGACGTGACCGTTCCGTTACCCTAGGCAGCACGATTGTCACCCAGTCGTCTCCGGATTCTATCGAGGACCTCGCTCACCCGAAGACCCCGGTGGCGTCACGTGCAACGAAGGGCGTGACCGGCCCGCGCCGGGAAATCGTGATTCTCCCGGAAATGAAGGTCGCGCCAGGCGAGACGACTCCCCGAAGTTGACCTCCGGCAATACTCAATGGTCGGCAAGCGGAAGTTGCTGGCCGACGACAGTTGCGACGAGGTGATGCTGGTCGGACTTCTGCACGCTCTTCGGCAAGGAGGTTACGACCTGGTCCACGCTATCGTGGATCTCGATAACGGAGTCGAGATGGGTCACTCGAATGGTCGTGAGAAGGTGGGGATCGAGGTTGATCAAGACGAGCCTGCGACCTTCGAGTCTGAGACGCTGGGCGAGTTGCACGAGGAGGCCAAGTGAACCGCTCGGAGCGAAGTGTACCCGACTGACGTCCAGAACAATAGGCACACCGGTCCGTTTGGCGGCCGCAGCACGCACGTCGACGACGAGCTTCCGCATGGTCGCTTCATCAAGCATGGGTTTGCACACTCTGATGAGAAGCACGTGTTCGTGGGGTAGAATCTCGGTCGCCGTGTCGAACATGGTCGAGGTCTCCGCGTTACTTCACCCCTTGAGCATGAGTCACACCCGCTCGGGCATCGGCACCTTGCCCGCCGCGATACAAGCGAACCCCAGACCCACTTCCGCTATGCTATCCGGCCACTGCGTCACACCTGTAGCTTCCCCGTAGGCAGAGAGCACGCGGGGAGCACCCAGGACTGCTACGCCCAACGCAAGCCGAAGGTTGGCCTTTCGCCGAGATGCTGGAATTGACATGACGTGCTTCCTTCAAACACTTCTCGGACGTTCGAATGGAAGCCCCCTTTCCCCCTGATGATATCGAATATGTCTACCCGCTTGTCAAATGCGAAACCTCGTTGCCTTCGGCTATGACCTGACTCTGCCACGTCCCGTCAGGCGCCTCCGAAACGAACGCGTCCCAGAATCCTGTCTTGGCCTGCGCCTGCAGTCCGCCAGCGGGCGAGCACATGCCCGAAGCGGACGCTAACACGGCAACCCTGAGCATGGACTTCACACCTTCCAACCTCCGATCTCCTCACGGGACGGAGCTCCACGAGCTGCTGCGATCCTCGGCACGATCGACCTTTCGGGTCACCCGGCTGCCCCTGCTGTCTTGACCTTGGTTTCAATCGCATCGTGCTCGCGAGAGGTCGTGTGGTATACTGACATTGTGGAGTTCCGTTCGAGGCTCGGAGTTGAGACTGTGGCGTACGGCATCAGTAGACGAGCGTATCGCTCCCCGCGGGCGGCGTGTTTCACCTTGACCGCGGCGGCGACGGCATCTATCATGGCTTGCCTGGGTGCGCCCCAGCCGCCGGATCAAACGCCGTTTTCGCCACTGGATTCGTTATGCCAAGATGGCGAGGCCTTCGTCCGGCTCTACGCTGCCCCTCTTCCCCTGGTCGAGTCCATTGCCATCCATTCATGGTTTGTGGTCAAGCATGCTGACTCGTCGGAAGTGCACCGCTGGGAGGTCTGGGTCAGTGCCGCGGAGCCATACGGTTACGTTCGAGAGGATCTGCTTCCGCCAGAGGGCGACATGGGAGCGGGCCGTGCCTACGTCCTCGCAGAGTTGTCCGGCACGGCAAGCGAACCCGTGATTACGTTCATCGAGACACGATCGCCCGACTATCCGTGCAGAGACCACTACAACCTGATCTGGGGCCCAAACAGCAGCACCTATGTACAATGGGTCTTGACTGAGTCCGGTTGGGGCGTGGTCCTGCCACCGAGTGCGATAGGCAAAGATGTCCCGGCTCATTGCCCCTGAGGAACCACACTGTCGCCACTGCGATCATGGATCTCCTCTGGCGCCCCCACCTGGGAATCACGAGTCGCAAGTTGAGTCGGCTGCAACCTCAATCAGGGTCTCTCCTCCGGATGCAGTTGCCTCGATCGTTGCGGCGGCCCGCCGCAGCTGCTGTCGGATTGCATCGATCAGCCTGCGCTTGTCTATCGGCTTGCTGGTGTAATCGTCGCAGCCGGCCGCAAGGCACTTCTCACGGTCTGAAGCCATGGCATGGGCGGTCAGGGCAATGATCGATCCGGTGTGCCCTTTCTGGCGAAGGAGTCGGGTCGCCGCATAGCCGTCCATGACGGGCATCTGCATATCCATGAGAATAACATCGAAGGGGCAACCTTGGTCGCGGGCGGCAAGGGCCACGTCCACTCCCAGCTTCCCGTTCTCAACGATGGTCACGGTTGCCCCCGCTTTCCTCACCATATGTGCGATCAGACGCTGGTTGTCTGGACCGTCCTCGGCGAGCAGGATGCGGCAACCGCTCAAGCGCGCTTCTTCGGATTCTCCCTTCCGCTCGCTCGGCTTGTCGATGACCGTCGTGGTCGAAGCTGGATCATCGATCATCGTCACGTTGTCGAGGGGTCCGGTCGCTACGCTGATCCTGAAGTGGGCTCCCGCACCTGGGGTAGTCTCAACCAGGATGATGTCGCCACCGAGCATCATTGCCAGCCGCTTGCTGATGGTCAGACCGAGACCCGTTCCGCCGAACTTGCGGGTGGTCGAAGTATCGGCCTGCGTGAACGGCTTATACAGGTTGGCAACCTGCTCTTCGGTCATGCCAATGCCCGTATCCACAACATCAAACTGAACCAGTGGCTCGTTGTCCGCGCTCGCAAGACGAGAGACCAGTCGAACTCGGCCAACCTCGGTGAACTTGATTGCATTGCCGATCACGTTGACCAGAACCTGCCGCAGGCGCGTTGGATCGGTCCGGATCGATTCGGGCATCGCCCCATCGTATTCGATTTCGAGCGCCAAGCCCTTCGCGCTCGCCCGCACTCGCATCAACGCGGCGACCTCGACAATCAGGCGACAGGGCGAACACGAGATCCGCTCGAGCGTCATCTTGCCGGCCTCGATTTTCGAGATGTCAAGGATATCATTGATGATCTGCAACAGGTATTCACCGTTGCTCTTGATGATCTTCGCCGCTTGGATCTGTTCCCCCGAGGCATCGTGGAGGTTGTTGCTCTCCAGCAGCACGTCCGTGAACCCGAGGATCGCCGTCATCGGCGTTCGAATCTCGTGGCTCATGTTCGCCAGGAACTCGCTCTTGGTTCGAGTCGCCTCCTCGGCGGCCTCGCGCGCTCCGGCAATGTCCTCCATCATGTTGATGGCGGCCACCTGCATATCCTCAAGCCGTTGCCTGTCACGGGCCAACTCGGCTTCTCGCATCTCCGATTCCCGCAGTTTCTCCGTCAGCTTCGCGCCCAGTTCCTGTTCGACTCGGGCCTGTTCCTCCAGCCGCAACAGGATATCTTCGATCTTGACGAACTGCTGCACGACGAGTTGCGCGGTCAGGTCTGAAGCTTGTCGAGCGATGCGGACTTCCTCACGGAGCATCCTGTTCTCCTCGAGGAGGTCTGCCATGCTGCATTCGTGAGAGGCTGGCTTCACGAACTTGCCCCCGCAACCTGATCCAGTCGCCCGTGCTCCCCGGCGTCTCCGTCCACCGCGATCTCAATGCACAGATCGGCCGCCGCCCGGATCACGCGGCCATCAGCGACACCCTCGATCCCGATGACACGGATTTCCGGGAGCGGACCATCGACGACGCGTTGAAGGACTCCGAGCAGATACGCCAGCCCAGCGTCATGGCTGTAGACGACGGGTGTCCTGCCCATCGCTTCCTCTCTGGTCAGGACCACGATCGTACCTGGTGGGCCGAACCCGGACACGGCGTCCACAAAGACCACACGGTCAGTCTTCTCCACAAACCGGAGCAGGTCGAGGCCCGCCAGTCCGCCGTCGATGACTTCAACGTCGGGTGGCAGCCTGGTCGCGGCCAAACAGTCGTAGACCAGCACTCCGCTGGCATCCTCGGGTTTGTAGCGATTGCCGACACAGACAATGCGTTTCATCCCACGCCTCACAGGTCTCTGCAAGCCAGGCTGCACCTGCCGCGGAGGGCGTGTACCGTGCAGACCAGGCAGGGGTCGAACGATCGGACCACGTGGCCTACTTCCACCGGGTTCTCAGGATCAGCAACCGGTGTTCCGATCAGCGCCTCCTCCCACGGTCCCCGGACGTGGCCGGAGTCGCGCGGCGAGCCGTTCCACGCCGTGGGGGTGATTATCTGATAGCGTTGGATGCTGCCGCCTTCAATCCTCACCCAGTGTCCCAGCGCTCCGCGGGCGGCATCCACAGTCCCGAATCCCTCGCCTTCAGTGATAGCCGATGCGGGATCGTAGAAAGTGCCGTCCGGGCATATCTCCGAGAGCCATTGCTGCATCGCCGGCATCAGTTCTGCCGGCCGAACCAGGCGCGCAAGTTGGCGGGTTAAGACACTAGGCCCCGAAGTCAGCAAGTCGGCAAAAAGCGGGTTCCGTGAAACAACCATCTCCGCGAGCGGTCCCGTCTCGGCCGGCAAGTCCGCATATCGGGGAGCTTTGGCCCAGGAGTACTTCTGGCTCTCTTCCCCGGTGGCGTAGGGACGCGTCTCGCCCTCGAAGGGATGTCGGCCGGCGGGGTAGTCCACATACCACGAATGGGCAACGTGCTCGGTCACGTTGGCCGGATCGAATGGCGTGATATGCGCCCCGCGGGCAAAACCCCCACCCATCAAGTGGGTCGTGGAACCGTTTCGGCTACGGACCTCCGTACCCGGTGGCAAATCAAGCAGGCCAAAGCTGATGAAATTGCCATGTCCGCCACCGATTCGGTCAAGACCGTTCTGACGGGCAAAGCGGATGAAGAAACCCAGATCACTGTCGCGGTGAGCGGCGCATTCATGAAGCCAGTTGTCCAGATCCGCCCCGCTGCGAACTTCACCCCAGCGATCGATCGAGCATCCCAGAATGCGACGCTCGTACCAGGCCCGGTAGCCAGCCAGTAGATGCTGGCACTGCAGAAGGTCGGCAAGGCTGGGGACGCCGGCCACGCCGCCGGGCACCATGTACGAGGAATGCGGCCACTGTCCACCGAGTATCGCCACGATCTCAACTATCTTGCGGGTCTGCCGGATCACATCGATGGCCGTCTCTCCCTTCATCGGCGCATATCGCCTCAGAGCCTCCTCATGCAGCGGGTGTCTCTGATAGGCCCCATTCGTGAAGTCCGCCGCGAAGGTCAGAAACGTCTGCCGGACGTCGCTTTGGAGCAGTTCGGCCATGAGGGCGAGATTGCGGACCCGAATGGCGTCCGGGGGCGGCTGGATTCCAGAAATCGAATCCAGAGCCTTGGATGCGGCGGTCAGATGCGCCGTGCTGCAAATGCCACAGATGCGCGGCGTGATCACCAGTCCGTCGAGAGGGCCGCGGCCAAGCAGGATGTTCTCAATGCCCCGATACATGGTCCCCGAACTCCAGGCTTCTGACACCCGACCGCTGTCCAGCTCGACACGGATGCTGAGATCACCCTCGACTCGATTCAGCGGGATGTCGAGCGTCCTGGTCACGGAACGCTTCGCTGGATGGTTCAGTGTTGCCGTCATGGGAATACGAAGTCTCCTCGCCGCTAGACGCGGGTCCTGCGATCCTTGAGCCGATCCGGAGCGGCTGCTGCCGCCATGCCCTTGTAGGCCAGGTAGTGCGCGCGGTCCACACCGTCCGGAAGCTGCTTGGGAATGCCCTCGATGTTACGCGTGTAATAGAAGGGATAGGCTTGCGGGAAGTCGGGCCGCGTACAGCCGAAACACGGTACCCCAACCCGAGTCTTGGAACTACGCCGATTCCACAGCACCTTGTTGCAGGGCCCGTACGCCAGTGGGCCGTGGCAGCCCATGTGGAAAAACAGGCAACCCTTCTCGCCAAAACCCTGGTCTTCAACCCGATACTCGTGATACTCGTTACGCGTGCAACCCTGGTGGACCAGCAGGCCGTACCAGATGAGCGGGGTGTTGTACTTGCTGAGAGGGATCGACTGACCGCCGAGCAGAGCCGTCAAGGTACTCACGATCACATCGCTGTGACAGGGGCACCCAGGCAGGTTAACCACCGGCAGGCCGCTGCGGGCCGTAAACTCGGCCCCCAAGAAGCCGCCTTTTTCCCACTTGAGAAACTGCACGCCGCAGGCTTCCACGGCACCATCGGCACCGATACCGCCAAAGCTAGCACAGGTTCCAACCGCAACAACAAACCGCGCCTGACTGGCGAGGCTCGCCACCAGGTCCTTCTTGGGTCGGCCGGCTATCGCGTCATACATGCCGGTTCCGCCCGGACCTCGTATGATGGTCCCTTCGACGCACAGAACGTCCAGGTTCTGTCGACCTGCCAGTATTCGCTCCAGAAGATCTTGATGCTGGCTATGGGTGTTGTTCGAAATGGACGGATGCCACAGGATCTCAATATCCAGCAGGGTCAGCAACTCGACGATGTCCGGACTGTCCGCGCCAAGCAGGGATATCGTGTCCCCCCCACACCCGCCACACTGAATCCAGTACAAAGTAGCCGCCATGATTCACCCCACTATTCGCCCACCGATGCGGAGGATCTTGCGATGAGCTCATCCACCAACTGCGGACCCTGGTACTTGGGTTCACGCCCCAGCAGGCGCCTCAGATCATTGACCTCTCGTTTCAGGGCTACCATCCGCTTCTCACGATCCGTGGTATTGGACACAAGGACTTCCATCCGCCGCTGGGCTTCAGACAGGTCCTCGATCCGCCGCTGAAGCTCGCCTTCAACCCGCTTGCGATCGGTAATATCCTGGAAAGTCTCGATCGCGCCGACCAGGCTGCCAGTTGCGTCTCGTACCGGAGCGGCCATGAACAAGAGCCATCGGCCGCCGATCCCGAGATGTGCAAAGGCCGCTTCACACTCGTAAGCCGCGGGCAACATGGGGGATTCACAGCACCGGTCGCCGTACATCGCCACGATCTCTTCTTCGGGTCGCTGATCGACAACGAGGTCCGCCATGACCGGCCGTTCGTCGGGATAAAAGGCAGCCCATGCCTTCCGCGTGCCGACAACCTCCCGGGCGGGGATCCCGGTCAGGTTCTGGCAGGCTTGGTTCCAATGGGTGATGACATGCCGCCTGTCAACCACAAAAAGAGGAATGGGCGTGCCGTCCAGGATGCGGGATAGCGTCTCTTCGCTTGCCCGCAGAGCTTGCTCCAGTTCCACCTGTCCAATGCCTTGCTGCCCAGGCATGCACCTGTGACCAACCGATCGACGGTTCTGTGGTGCCCAGCACAAGGCTGAGAACAGCGTCAAGGCACAGCCGCCGATCAGAACGACGTATGGAGTCGCCGAGTCCGCCACCGTCGCTGCCGCACTCGCGCGGAGATACCGTCGTTCCCATTCCTGCATGGTGCGAAAGCAGTAGGCGCTCAGGGCCAAACCCGCAACCAGAATAATCGCCGGCCGGATATACGCTGTCATCGATCGCCACAACCAGTCTGCCGGAACGCCGCGCTCCGCGGCGTCAGTCTGGCTCCCTTTGTGGCTGGCGTGGGTGATCATGAAACCTACTTCGCTCAGGCGGCCGCTGGCCAGAAGACCCGCACCCGCTCAACTTCGGAGGAGTGGCACCACACGCTGCCTAATCCACCCGTACCGCAACACACGTCAATCAGCTGACGCCCCCTGCCAACCGAAGGCCCGTGGCTCGCCGTCACACGGATCAGTCGCTCGACACCCTCCCACAGGTGGAACCGCAACCCTCGTCGCATGACTTATCGGGCGGCGCATAATGCCGTCTCCCATTGTGAGATCGGCCGGCCGGGACACACGGATGAGGCCAAACCCGGCTTCGCCGCTGAGAATCTCTATCTTATTGAATACAAGAGAGTTATGATTCCGGCCGCTCGGCCACGCCTTCCCGCGGCTCTCACCAGGATGCCGGCCGGGGCGATGCCTCGGCTCGTCTCCAACCACTTGACGAGCGTCAGCCTCGTTCGGCAGAGCCATGCCCTTGAGGCACTGCTATGGCGAATAGCCGTCTGGAAAGCCCCCTGCCCGCCCTTGACGGCCAGGCCCGTTCCCGCAACATCGGCCGCCGGCCACCGAACCGCTCTAACATGGCGGTCCTACCGGACACTCTGCACTTTCACCCTCATTCCGGCGACGATGTCGGTCGAAGGCCGGGCCACCACGTCATCGGCCGCGGCCAGCCCCTCTACGATCTGAGCCTCGTCGTCGTTCATGAGCCCCACCTTCACAGGCACAACGACGATGACACCTCCGCGGACCACCATGGCCTGCCAGCCACCGTCTTCACCGCGGAACAAGGCCGTCCGCGGCAGGGTGGGCACGTTGGCTGCGGAATCGTAGTAGATCCGCACGTGGACCCGGAAATCGACCCCAAGCCGCTCCGGCCGGCGCTCCAGCCCTACGGCCACGTTGACCCGCTGCTGCTCAACACCCAATGAGCTGATCTTCCTGAAGCCGGCCGGATAGACCCGCAGGACCGTGCCTGCAATCGGTCCAGCGTTCAAACCCTCTCCATAGATCTCAACCGTGTCACCCGGCGACACCCGCATGGCACGCTCGGTGAGGACCTCCGCGACGACCTCCATGTCATCCGGTCTCCCCAGCGTCAGGAGCGGCGTGCCGGCGGGCAGATACTGCCGCCGTGTCTCATGCCGCTTCAAGACCACACCATCGATCGGGCTTGCGATGGTCGCCCGCGCCAGGTTGCGCTTCTCGATCTCGAGCTGCGTCTTCGCCTCATCAAGCTGGCGCTGGAGCGAATCCTTGTCGAACGACTTGCGGTCGATGTAATCGAGGATCGACTTGGGCCCGATGTAGCTGACCGCGGCCATCGTGCGCAACGCGGCAAGCTGAAGTGCATCTCTCTGGTTCTCGGCCTCCGACCGCCGCCAGTTGGTCTCCGCCAAACGGTATTCGACATCGCTGGCGGCGTTGACGTCGCGAATCTTCTGCAACCGATCCACTTCGGTCTTGGCGAAATCCGCCACCGCCTTGGAGGCCTCCATCGTCCGCTTCGCGGCCTCCACAGTCTCATTCATGGCCTTCACGATGGCCTCGGCCTGGACCAGCATGTTGTTCTCCAGCCGGTTGTCGACTGTCTTCTTGATCTCAGCCTCCAATCTCGCAATCCGCTGCTCGGCCTGGCGGGAACGGTCCTGAAGGTCCGCCGTTTCCAGACGGGCTACGATCCGGTCCTTCTTGACCGCGTCACCTTCACGTAGCTCGATCCCCTCCAGCCAGCCGGCGATGGGCATGGCCACGAGGTGGGTGTCAGGCAGGTTGGTGACCGCCTGCTCCTCCACGTACGCGCGTATCGTGGCTGGCCGCGCGTGAATGACCTCCACGACGGCTTCCGGCTGGCGCCGCTGCCAAACGATCCAACCCACGACGATCAGGAGAACCGGGAGAAACAGGAGCCCCTTGCGTTTCATAGGCATCTCACTCCTTGATCTTAATGCCCTCCAGCCAGTCCAATGTGCGGATCTGGCGGTAGACGATGGCCTGCGACGCCAGTGCAAAGGCTGACATCAGCACTCCGGACGCGACGACCGTCATCGGCCTGATCACGATCGGCAGGCGGAACAGCTCCGTGTCGTAGGCCGATGCCAAAACGTGCACCAGGGCATACGAGATCGGCAGAGCCAGACCCATGCCCAGCAACAGAATCACCAGCGACTGCCGGAAGAAAATGCTGGCGATCGGGCCGGGGGCATAACCCAGCACTCGGAAGCTCGCGATGTCGCAGGTGCGGTCGGCGATCTCAATGAGCGAGGCGTTGAGCATGCTCCCCAGCGCGATCACGCCCGCAGAGCCGATGAGAACGCTGAGCGAAAAGCTGATGGAGCGAATCAGCGTCTTCTGGATGTTGGCTTTGGCGTTCGCCCGGACGCTCACGCCCTGCGCGTTGGGAAGCTGCTTCAGGGCGGCGTACAGATCGTCAAGACGCAAAGGGTCCACTAGCATCTGTACCGAGTTGACCGCCTCGGCCTCACCCACCAGCCGGCTGAGATAACGATGATCCGCATAGCATTCCAGACCCAGGAACGAATCAACCACCGATCGGACCGGCACCGCCACCGTCTCGCGCCGACCACGGACCGGAGTGAGCTCCAGCCGGTCGCCCACCCGAACGGCCAGAATCTCCGCAAGCTTGCGCGATACCACCAGGCCGTCGTCAGGAACTGCCATCGGCTTCAGATCTCGCTGCATGGGAGTGAGCAGGCGGTGCCTGGGCGAGAGACCCGTTACCGACATGCGACGAGCCCTGGAGCCGTGGCGAACGTCGCAGACGAGCCCCAGCAACGGTTCCGCGTAATCCACGCCGGGCAGAAAACCAGCCTCGCGAACCGCCGCGAACGACCGCTCGTCGCGCATCCCGATGTCCACGTCACTGTGTGAGACGTGATCGAACTGAAACTCGCCCATGAACCAGATCGAGTCGCGCATGATCAGGGCCGTGAGCACAATGGAGGCCGCCAGAGCACAGGAAATGACCCCGGTGAACGTCCGCCCGGGATTGCGGGCCAGGCTGCGCAACGCAATGTGCGTGCGGAAGCCCAGCCTTCGCCAGATCGCGGGAAACCGCTCCAGGAACATGGCCGATCCGCGTCCCGGCGGGCGGGGACGCATAGCCTCGGCCGGATGCAGCCGGAGGATCTTCCACACCCCCTTGGCTGTTCCCACCACCGCGCACGCGACACTGATGGTCATTCCAAGCAGAAACAACCGCGGGTAAAGTTCGAAGAGGTAACTGGGAAACTGGTAGAAGAGCTTGAACATCCCGACCAGGCCCCGGGCAAGGGCCACACCCACAACTATGCCTCCCAGCCCCCCGAGCACACCCACCACCAGCCCGAAGCCAAGAAAGTGCCCCAGCACCTGCCAATCACCGCAGCCCAGAGCCTTCAGCGTGCCAATGATGGTCCGCTGCCGCTCGGCCAGACGGCTCATGACCACGTTGAGCACCAGGGCCGCAACCAACAGGAAGATGGCGGGCATGATCACGGCCGAGACGCCCAGACCCTTGATCTCGTCGGACAGAAAGCGGTTCGAGGCCTGTCGCTTACGCGGCGTGAGGGCGAGAACGCCGTAGGGATCGAGCACCCGGTCGATCCGCTCCAGGATCGCGTCGACGTCGGTACCCGTTCCGGGCACAACGCGGCCGACGATCTGGTTGCACGCGTCCTGAAAGTCAAGCAGCTCGCGGGCATACCGCTCCTTGATGTAGAGGATCCCAAAGTGCTCGGGGTCGGGGGTAATGTCACCTTGACCGCGGACCGCGTAGACGTATTCCGGGCTGATGGCCGTTCCCACGATGATGAAGGATTGCCGGCGACGGTTAAGGATGAGGCCCACGCGGTCACCAGGCTGCAGGCCGTGAGCTCTGGCGAAGGACTCACCGAGAATGATTTCCTCCTTGCGGTCGTCAGAAAAGCCGGAGCCGCGGACCAGGTGGATACCGTTGATGGTGTCCTCAAACCCGCGCGCCGGCGTGGAGATGAGCCGGCCAGTCAGCGGCTGAGACACGCCGGCGACATCCAGGATCACGTCGAACACGACGCGCGGCTGGATCTCCGCAACGCCGCGAAGCTCGGCCAAGCGCTCCACCACACTCAGCGGAGCCTTCTTGACGTCCACCCAGAAGTCGGCGAAGCGACAGCGATCGTAGTAGGCACGCTGACTGGCAATCAGGATGCGCTGGGCGGAACCCATCGAAATGAACGAACCCGTGCCGGCAGAGATGATGACCACGACAGTGAGCAGAACCCCCCGACTTCCCCGCAGGTCGCGCAGAAGTTTGCGGTTTAACACTGCCACCAGTCACCACTCCACTTCCATCGCCGGGATGGGCTTCTCGTTGATGTGCAGCTCGGCAACACGGCCACTGACCAGGCGAACAGTACGATCAGCGATCTCCCCAATGGAGGGGTTGTGGGTGATAATCAGGACGGTCAAGTTGCGGCTGCGGTTCAAATCCTGCAACGTGGAGAGAACCATGCGGGCCGCAGTGAGATCCAGCGCACCGGTGGGCTCGTCGGCCAGAACCAGCTCCGGCCGCTTGGCCAGAGCCCGGGCGATGGCCACACGCTGCTGCTCGCCACCCGAGAGCTGGGCAGGAAAATGGCCGGCACGCTCGCCCATGCCAACCATGGCAAGGGCTTCCGCCGGTTCGAGCGGGTCGCGGGCCAGCTCCGTAGCCACTTGCACGTTCTCATACGCGGTGAGCGTCGGTACAAGGTTGTAGAACTGGAAAACAAAGCCTACTTTCTCGCGGCGGTAACGGGTGAGGGCGTCATCGTCCGCTTGCGACAGATCGACGCCACCGTAGAAAACATGGCCGGCACTCGGGCGATCCATGCCGCCGATGAGGTTGAGCAAGGTACTCTTTCCGGAACCCGAAGGGCCGAGAATCACCATGAGCTCGCCGCCGGAGATGTCCAGATCGACGTCCGCCAATGCGGGCACCTCCACCTCTCCCATGCGAAAGATGCGGCTGGCACGCTGGATGCGAATGAGCGGCTGGACGTTGGTCATAGTGCGGTGCAGGTCGTGTCTGCCGAACCACCGGTCAGGATGCGGTCTCTCCGTGCCCGGCGGCATACCATCCCTGTTGCCTGCATGCCCAATGGGGCCTGAAAGCCCGGCCTTCGCGCCGCACCTTCCGCGGCACAATCCGTCGATCCCGGCTTGTCAAGGCGATCACAATTCACGGCACCTGGGCCACGACGGCCTGAACACGAAGAACACAAACCGACTGAAGTCAGCGGAACACCGTGCGTTTCACAATCCGGGGCTCCCGTATGCCCCTGCCCGGCTACACCACCGGACCACGCCAATCCATTGTACAGCGCCCTCCCGTTGCGTCTATCTTGCTTCTGGGCCTTGAATTGAGCACCGCCTCGCGGCTATACTGCCAACTGTGCGCCTCTGGCACCAGACTCTGGCCTGACGGCTGCCTCGGCATGTCGGCCATTCACCTCATCGCCGTCTGCTAGTCCGTCGCCCGCGTATCGGTGCCGGCGGCCAGGGCTTCACGGCCAGAATTGTCCCTTCACACCCTGCCTTGGAGGTGGACTACGATGTCTCGCAGGCCATTCGTCGTACCGTGCATCTGCTCCCTGCTCCTCTGCCTGGCTGAGACCCCGCCAGCCAGCGGACAACACGGCCGGCCGGGTCGACAGACAACCCAGGGAAACCAGGTCAGGCATATGAGGCATCCCCTTCGAGAGATGCTCACGCCGCCGCCCTCTGTGCCCAGAGACGCAGACAAGCATGTGCCGGGTGAAATCCTGGTCAGACTCCGAACGCAATCTGAAGCTGATGACGCGCTGGTCCGAGCAGGTGTCGACCGCCAGGCTTCAAAAAGCAAGACTCAAACCACAGAGAGAGTGGACGCTTTCCTCAACCGTCTCCAGGCCCGCTCCGCCGAACCCGCCATGAGGCATGTTCCTCGCAAGCTTGCGGCCCCTGGAAGGAAGGGCCCGGCGGTCGCCGCAACCAACGCCGAAATGGAGCAGAAACGAGCGGCTCTGTTCCGCTGGATCCGTGTACGGCTGCCGGACGACATGAAGGTCGAGGACGCCCTGGCGGCGGCCAAGGGGGATGCACTGGTGGAAGCGGCTGAACCCGTGTATGAATGGAGGCTGACCGATTTCATCGATCCCCCGATTGAGAACCTGCCCGACGGAACAACCGACCCGGCTTTCGACCTCCAATGGCATTTCATCAACGCCAAGATCCCCCAGGCCTGGAACTACCTCAACACCAACGGCGTCAACGGGGGCGGCTTGCACAGCGTGGTCGCGGCCGTCGTCGATTCGGGTGTGGACTACAACCACGAGGACCTGATCGGCAATATCTGGACCAATCCCGACGAGATCCCAAACAACGGGATTGATGATGACAGCAATGGTTTCGTGGATGACATCCACGGCTGCTGCGTCGTTTCCGACGGACGGAGCCACAGCGGCGATCCCATCGACCTCCACGGGCACGGCACGCACGTGGCCGGCATCATCGTCGCCCAGGCATTCAACCACCTCGGTGGCGTGGGCGTCGCGTTTAACTGCCAAGTCATGCCGATTCGTGCTGCCCACTATGCCGGTCTTCTTACCACGACGGACATCGCCGAAGGGATCACCTACGCGACCGACAATGGGGCTGAGGTGATCAACATGAGCTTCGGGGGCTACCAGTACTCCCAGGTTGTCACTGACGCAATCGAGGTTGCCTTGAGCCAGGCTGTGCTGGTCGCCGCGGCAGGAAATGATAGTCGTGCGTATCCTCCGCTCTATCCAGCCGCTCTCCCCTGGGTGATTGGAGTGATGGCATCGACGCCGTCCGACACTCTCTCCTGGTACAGCAACTACGGCTCTTACTACAATATCTGTGCCCCGGGAGATTCCATCTATAGCACGCTTCCTGGCAACATCTACGCGAAGTGGAGTGGAACATCGATGGCCACACCGGTTGTCTCCGGCGTGGCGGCGTTGATGCGCTCCTACTTCTGGCAAAGAGAGATCTGGTCTTCCAGATTCCTTGCGGCCAGTATCGTGGGGAACAAAACCGAGGAACTCGGCGAAGGTCGTTTGGGCAGTGGAGGCGTGGTAGATGCCTACAAGGCTCTCACAACACCTCCGAAACCGGGGGTGTCCGTTCTCGACTACTGGCTGTTCGATGATTCCGGTATTCACAGCGCGAACGATGACGATGGTCGAATCGATGCCGGCGAAACGGTTCACATCGGTGTGGAACTCATCAATCGCGGCGGTCAGGCCGACATGGTCATCGCCACGCTGGAGGCTCGCGCACCCGGAGCCGTGCAGGATGATCCCTACGTCAGCATCGACCTGCCGGTGATCGACTTTGGCAGCATGGGACCCTTCACCACCAAGGACAACGGCTTCATCTACGACCAGCAAGGTGTCATTACCGGCGTAACCGATCCGTTCATCGTGACCGTGGACCCGAACACCCCGAATGACCACATCATCAACTTCATCATGACGACCCATTTTCTGGACGGATGGAATCCGGAGGAGCCGGGCCCCTACTACCGCGTGGACCAGTTCCAGTACATCGTCCAACGAGGGCGGAACATCCCCACGGTGATCACCTCCGGAACGACCATGGAGTTGACATCCGACGAGTACTGGATGGTCGGCGGCCCGGTGCTCGTCGAAGCCGGAGCCACCTTGAAGATCATGCCCGGGACCCAGGTTCAGTGGGGTTCGGTCAGTGATGATCCTTACAACTCCGGGCCGCAAACCGGCTACATCATCGTGCGCGGCACACTCGACATCGCCGGCACCGTAGACAAGCCAGTGAACATGTTCCCATCCTACATGGTTTCGGGCCAGACCACAGATATCAGGGTAGAGGCCAACGGCGTGTGCGATATGTCGTATGCCAAAGTCCGAAATCCGCGGCTCACAGGCCTACGTTCCATCGATCATGCCTATCTCGAATGGGATGCCTACTCCTCCACGGTTGTGGCGCCGTCGGTGACCAACAGCATCTTCCACAAGTTCAGAGGAGGAGGCAACATTCAGGCCATGGCCTTCGACACGTGTCTGTTCGACGCGGGCTGGGTCAACCCCTCATCGTGGCCCAGCTACCTCGTTGGCGACTACAGGCGCCAATGCGTCTATCTTCAGGACAATGAGAACGTCGTTCCCTTGTCGATCAGTACGCCCGGGTCTGTCCGAATCCCGACACCCAATCCAGAAACACCAGGTGCCCTCCTGGGCAATCTTCAAGTCTGGAATGGCTCCACATACGTGCGCTTCCACGGTTGGGATGACGGCATGGATGACTACACCTCCTTTCGGGTTGCAGAGGCGATCGCCAACTACTACGGCGGGCACGTCGTTTGCATCCGTGACGCGGCCGAGGATTCCTTCCTCAGATCTTATGTGTTTGCGGCACAGGCAACTCTTCCGGGAAGGCACCGCCCGTACCTGATTGGCCTCACGGACGAGGAGAAGCTCGGCAACTACAAGTGGATCGACGGCAGCCCGGTCACGTTTACGGCTTGGTCTTCTCCTGTCACGGCGCCGCCGGGATGCTTGGTTTCTCTATACGGCTTCGACGACCGTGGCCTGCAGTATCCGGGCTGGGGTTTCTTCGACGGCTATCCCGGCCATGACCGGCAGTTCATCCTCCGCATCCCGGGCGAGTGGACGCTGGAGGCCCTGGGGCTGCCCAATAATGGCGACACCGTCGGTTACGTCTTGCAGAATTGCCCCTCCAACGTGCGCCACAATGCCTTTCTCAACAGGTATTGGGATCCTAACGTTAACCACTGGATGCGCTTTATCGCACCATCAAACGCTTCGAACTGGTATTCCTTGATGAGAGACAATTACTGGGGGACAGACTCAACAACGCTCATCGACCATGCCATTGTCGACTACTACGACAACTTCACCAGCGCACGCGTGGATTATGGCACGCCTCCTGACCATGGCTTTCCAGGCACATACCCCTTCGTGGAGAGCGTGTCGATCGCCGGTCTCCCGGCTCACACGGTCCCCGAGATCGGGGCCGGGCCGACCACCTTCAGCATCACCTTCAACCGCGACATGGACACGACCATCCAGCCGTTCGTCACGTTCGGCCCCACGCCACCGCATACCGACTTTACCGTGGAAGCCATCGGCGACGGCTGGACCAGCCCCCGAACCTGGGAGGGTACCTTCTGGATCACACCCGTCACCGGCGAAGGCTACCACCTGATGCGCATCTCTGGCGCGGTGGCGGCCAGTGACCCGTGGCTGGTGAGCGGCTACGACGTCGGCCGGTTCCGCTTCGAGATCAAGACCATGGGCATCGCCGCCATGACCCTGCAAGCCACCGGCCAGGAGGGCGCTATCCATGTTTCCTGGCAGCAGGACGATTTCGACCTGCTGGCAGGCTACCACCTCTACCGATCGAGCACAATCGACGGCGCTTACGAGCGGATCAACGCGACCATCATTCCCGTCGGCCAGGAGTCCTACACCGACACCAACGTCACCCCGGCCGTTCCGATGTTCTACAAGTTCACCGTGGTCCAGACCGATCTGCTCGAGTCGGGTTTCTCGAACGTGGCCTCGGCAGCGGCGCTGGACACCATCCCGCCGGTTTTGACACATACTCCCCCGACCATCGCGCCGCCGGGCGCGGGTCTGCGTCTGACCGCAACCGCCACCGACAACGTGTCGGTGAGCACCGTGAAAGCCTTCTATCGGCCGCTCGGCTCCACCGGTAACTACACGCCACTGCTGATGACCCGCATCACCGGCAGCCAGTACTCTGCTGTGATTCCTGGCTCCGCCGTCCAGCCTCCAGGCGTTGAATACTACCTCCTCGCCACCGACGGGATTAGCCAGGTGTACGATGCCACCCCCGCCGTTCCGCACCAGGTGGTAGTCACTCATCAGCCATCGCTCACTTCCGTTACGCCCAACCACGGCCCCGCGGAGGGCGGCACGCCGGTCGCGCTGGCAGGGACCCTCTTTCAGCAGGGCGCGAGCGTATTCTTCGATGCTGCCCTGGCATCTAACATCGTCGTGGTGAGCCCGAACCAGATCACTTGCACCACCCCACTGCACTTCCCCGCTGAGGTCGATGTCAAGGTCGTCAACCCGGACGACTCCCAGGCTGTCCGCCTCAAAGGCTACTCCTATGAGAACGTCGGCGCGGTGCTGTCTCTCCCTCAAACCTCTGGAGACTACGGCACGATGGTGGAACTCGATCTGACCGCCTCGAATGTCGTCGGCCTGCGCGCGGCGGATGTCACCGTCACCTTCAATCCGGCAGTGCTGTCGGTTTCGGAAATCGAATGCGGCACGCTGACCGTTGGTTGGGCGCTCTCCTATAACCTGAGCCCGCCCGGCACGATCCGGATCTCGCTGGCCAGCGCCACCGAGGTCACCGGCTCCGGTTCTTTGGCCCGGCTGCAGTGTCAGGTCATCGGCGCGCCGCCGGCCTCCACCGACCTGACCATC
>Ga0209507_1000528_pt1 | contig 41072 bp, 34 predicted proteins | sample AD_UKC028_MetaG_FD_184414 | JGI IMG/M metagenome (GOLD analysis project Ga0209507, IMG submission 184414) | Active sludge microbial communities of municipal wastewater-treating anaerobic digesters from USA - AD_UKC028_MetaG (SPAdes) (version 2) | ecosystem: Engineered > Bioreactor > Anaerobic >...
ACCTTGCACAAGGTGCAACTTGCCGACGATGGCCGAGGGATCTCGGTAGGCGATCAGCAACTTGCGCTGCAACTGGCGCCGCAACTGCCGTTGAACAGCGCCTGGTTCGATGCAAGTAGCAAGGCGTTCTGCCACGGTCGACCGCTAAAACTGCGCGGAAACCGACAAGGTGAAACCTTCGTGGCGCGGAGCTTCTGGCCGCAGGATTTCAGCATTCCGGAAACACCGGCCGCTGGTGCGCTGAATGACGACCCGGGAGCCATTCGTGACTGGGTGCGGACGCAGCCGCCGGGCAGGGCGGACAGCCCATTTGTCGTGCAATCTGTTTGGCGGCGCCCGGGCAACAGCGGGCCGCGCGCCGGGCAGCCGGTCATCGGCCTCATGCTCAACGGCGCGCAGGGTGACGACGATGAAGCGCACGGTGGCCATTTCGCGCTGATGACCGGTCACATCGGCGAAAACGGGGGCATCGACGACTGGCTGGTCAACAATTTCTACACGCTCGATTCAGAAAGCGAGAAGGGCATCATCGCCGCCCCGGTGCCGCTCGATAATTATCTTGGCGACCTGAACGGCGGCCAGGCTTGGTATCGCCCGTCGTATCTGCTGGTGGCGACGCTCGCTGATGCCCGCAGCGCGGCGCGGCTGCAGTCGGCGCTGGGGCGCGTTTATAACCAGTTCTACCGCCACCAGTTTGCCTATCAGCATGCACGCGCCAACTGTGCCGGCATCAGCGTCAATACCGTGCGTACCTTGGGCTGGCAGGTGCCGGCGCGCGGACCGGAAAGCTGGCCGAAGGCGATCGTCGCCTTGCCGCTGGTTGCGGCAAAGGAAGGCAGCCTGACCAAGGGCAAGGCGACATTCGACTACCTGACCGAAGACCGGACCATCCTTTATCCGGTCGTCGCCTTCGAGGAAATGGGCGCCGATCTGCTGCGTCTGGCTAGCAGTAAAGGAGGGCGGACGCTGTCGGAATTCGAAAAGCTCCTGGCCGCGGACATCACGGAAATCCTGCTCGTTCGCGTGCCGCAATTTCCGTCGAGCCGCGCTTGGGGGGACTGGCCGGTTGAAAGCAGCGTCGAGTATGAGGCACGGGTGCCAAGCAATCCTGCCGATCAGAAGATCATCCCGGTGCCGCCGCGTCCGTTCCCCGACGAATTGCGCGATCCGCGCTCGCCGGCCGAACCATGGCTACGCTCCGATTATGCGGTGGCGGCCTGGGGGCTGGTGATTGTTGCACTGATTATGTTCATCCTGCGCCGGCTCTTGGCATAATCCGCCTGTGCTCGCCTACATCGTCCGCCGCCTGCTGTACGCCATTCCGATTCTGATCGGGGTGAACCTGCTGACCTTCGCGCTGTTCTTCGTCGTCAATACGCCGGACGACATGGCGCGCATGCAGCTCGGGGTCAAGCGGGTGACGCCGGAAGCGATCGAAAAATGGAAGGTCGAGCGTGGCTACGACCGGCCGTTGCTGATCAATTTCGAGGCAAAAGGGCTGTCGACCGTAACGGACACCATCTTCTTCCAGAAATCGGCGCGCATGTTTGCCGGCGATTTCGGCCGCGCCGAGGACGGCCGCGACATCGCCCGCGAAATCGGCAGCCGGATGGGGCCGTCGCTGGCCATCGCGCTGCCGACCTTCATCCTTGGCCTGTTCGTGACGGTGAGCTTCGCGCTGACGCTGGCCTTCTTCCGCGCCACGGCGTTCGATTTCTGGGGTGTCGTGCTGTGCGTGGCGATGATGTCGATTTCCGGCTTGTTCTACATCATCGGCGGCCAGTTCCTGATCAGCAAGGTGTGGCGGCTGGTGCCGATTTCCGGCTTCGGCGACGGCATCGACGCCTGGCGTTTCCTGATCCTGCCGGTGGTGATCGGTGTCATTTCCGGGATCGGTTCGTCGACGCGCTGGTATCGCACGATCTTTCTCGAAGAAGTGAACAAGGATTACGTGCGCACCGCGCGTGCCAAGGGGCTGCCGGAAACGGTCGTGTTCTTTCGCCACGTGCTGCGCAATGCGCTGATCCCGATCCTGACCGGCGTCGTCGTCATCATCCCGCTGCTCTTCATGGGCTCGCTGCTGACCGAATCCTTCTTCGGCATCCCCGGCCTCGGCAGCTACACGATCGACGCGATCAACGCGCAGGACTTCGCCGTCGTGCGCTCGATGGTCTTCATTGGCTCGGTGCTCTACATCATCGGACTGATCCTGACCGACATTTCCTACACGCTGGTCGACCCGCGGATTCGCTTCGAATGAGCGGCTTCGAGATTGTCGTCCTTTGGTCGGACATGATCATCTGGCTGCTGGTGGCAGCCGGAATCGCCGGGGCCGTGGCGATTGCCAGAAACCCGCCCTTGCTGGCGGCCTGGCGGCGGGTCGGCGCCAACCGTACCGGCATGGCGGCGGCGACGCTGCTGCTCACCTTCATCGTGATCGGCCTGCTCGATTCGCTGCACTACCGCCTCCAGCTCGAAGGCAAGCCGGGGCAGAAAGCGGTGTACGCGATCGAGGTGCTGTCGGTGCTTGACGCGTTGCTGACGCCGATACGCACGCGCAACGAGAAAACTTACTCCGAGCCCTTCGCCACCCGTCTCTACGCCAAGGAAACAATCGACCTGCCGGGCGGCCAGACGATACGCGACTATCCGCGCCTGAAACATGGTGGCGCCCACCTCGGCGAGCGCGAGGACGAGGTCCTGGTCGACGCCGGCTTTTCCGCCTTCCGCGTCGCTGTGCTCGCCGTACTCGGCTGGCTGGTGCTGGCGGCAAGCGCCGCCGTGCTGGTCAAGCGCGCCAGCTTGCAGAACGTTGCCCCCCAAGGGGAAATCCTTCGAGGTGCGGTCGCCGCCTCGGGCTGGCAAAAAATCTGGCGCGGCGAAACCACCTTTGCCTGGAACGCTGTCCTCACCACCCTTGGCGTCATGCTGCTGGTCGGCCTGCCGCTGTTCTGGCTGGCCGGGCAATACCACGTCTTCGGCACCGACAAGGTGGGGCAGGACGTCCTCTACCAGGTGCTGAAAAGCGTCCGCACCGGGCTGATCATCGGCCTCGTCACGACGTTGGTCATGCTGCCGGTGGCCGTGCTGCTCGGCATCATCGCCGGCTATTTCCGCGGCTGGATCGACGACGTGATTCAGTATATCTACACGGTGCTCAGCTCGATCCCCGGCGTGCTGCTGATTGCCGCCGCTGTGCTGATGATGCAGGTGATCATCGACAGCAACCCGCAATGGTTCTCGACCGCCGCCGAGCGTGCCGACCTGCGTTTGCTGGCGCTCTGTTTCATCCTTGGCATCACCTCGTGGACCGGCCTTTGCCGCCTGCTGCGCGGCGAGACGCTGAAACTCCGCGAACTCGAATACATCCAGGCGGCGCAGGCCTTCGGTGTCTCCAACTGGCGCATCATCGTCCGTCATATCCTGCCCAACCTGATGCACATCGTCATCATCGCGCTGGTCATGGATTTCTCCGGGCTGGTGCTTGCCGAGGCAGTATTGTCCTACGTCGGCATCGGCGTCGATCCGACGATGATCAGCTTTGGCACCATGATCAACAGCGCGCGCATGGAACTGGGTCGCGAACCGGTCGTCTGGTGGTCACTGGTGGCGGCGTTCGCTGCCATGTTCATGCTGGTGCTGGCGGCCAACCTGTTCGCCGACGCCGTGCGCGACGCTTTCGATCCGAGGGCAGCCTGATGCTCGAAGTCACCGATCTGCGCCTCGGCTTCGTCGCCGGCAAAAAGACCCTCGTTGCGGTCGACGGTGTTTCCTTCACCATTTCCAAGGGCGAAACTTTTGCGCTGCTCGGCGAATCCGGCTGTGGCAAATCGGTGACGGCGCAGGGCATCATGCGTCTGCTGCCGGCCGCCGGGCGCATCACCGGCGGCGGTGTCCGGCTCGACGGCGAGGAATTGCTGTCTCTGTCCGAAGCTGCCATGCGCCAGGTACGCGGGGCGCGCATTGCGATGATCTTCCAGGAGCCGGCGACCAGCCTCAACCCGGTGCTGACGGTCGGTATGCAGATCGGCGAGGTGCTCGACCGCCATTGCGACCTGCGCGGTGAGGCGGCGCGCCGGCGCATGCTCGAATTGCTACGCCAGGTCGGCATCGCCGATCCCGAACGGCGGCTTGACGAATATCCCTTCCAGTTTTCCGGCGGCATGAAGCAGCGTGTGATGATCGCCATCGCGCTGGCCGGCGAGCCCGACCTGCTGATCGCCGACGAGCCGACGACGGCGCTCGACGTGACCGTGCAGGCGCAGATTCTCGACCTGCTAGTGCAGATCCAGCGCGAACGCGGCATGGCGATATTGCTGATCACGCACGATCTCGGCGTCGTCGCCAGAATGGCGCAGCGTATCGGCGTCATGTACGCCGGCGAGCTGGTCGAGGTGGCCAGCCGCGAAGAATTCTTCAGGCAACCGAGCCACCCCTACACGCAGGCACTGTTCGCCGCCTTGCCCGAAATTTCGCGGCGCGGCATGGTGTTGACGACGATTCCCGGCCAGGTGCCGGCGCTGTCGGCGATGCCGGCCGGTTGCCGCTTTGCCGATCGCTGTTTGCATGTAATGCCGCAATGCCGCGAGATTTCGCCATCCTGGCGTACGGTCGCTGCCAGCCACGAGTTGCGCTGCCACTGGTCGGGCAACGCGGCGGAGTTTGCCGACATGCCGCGTCTCGGGCTGGGTGACCGGATGCCGGAAATGGTGCCTTTTCTTGAGGTGGCCGAGCTGAAAGTCCATTTCCCGATCCGTCGTGGCGTTTTCCAGCGCACGGTCGGCCACGTTCGCGCGGTCGACGGCGTTTCACTGGCCATTTCCGCCGGCCGTACGCTGGCGCTGGTCGGTGAGTCGGGTTGCGGCAAGACGACGGTGGGCAAGGCGCTGCTGCAACTGGTCAGGCCGACCGCCGGCAGCGTTCAACTGGGCGGCGCCGAACTGGTCGACATGGCGGCGCGCCGGCTGCGCGCGGCGCGGCGCCACATGCAGATGGTATTCCAGGACCCGTTCGCCTCCCTCAATCCGCGAATGCGGGTCGGCGAAATCATCGCCGAAGGCATGGGTGCGCTGGCGCTGGAAGCCGACTCGGCGGCGCACCCCAAGGGTACTTCCTTCGGGGCGCAGTCAGCGGCGGTTGCAGCCTTGCTCAGGCAGGTTGGCCTGCCCGACGAGGCCGCCGGGCGTTATCCGCATGAGTTTTCCGGCGGGCAGCGCCAGCGCATTGCCGTCGCCCGCGCACTGGCCGTACAGCCGCAACTGCTCATCTGCGACGAGCCGACCTCGGCCCTCGACGTTTCCGTGCAGGCGCAGATTCTGAATCTACTGAAGGAGTTGCAGGAGGTGCTCGGCATCGCCTACCTGTTCATCACTCACAATTTTGCGGTGGTCGAGTATCTGGCCAACGACGTTGCGGTGATGTATCTCGGGCGCATTGTCGAGCGCGGAACGGCTGAGGAGGTCTTGCGCTCGCCGCAGCACCCCTACACGCAGGCTTTGCTGTCGGCAGTCCCGGTTCCCCGGCTTGAAGCGCATCCGGCAGCGATCCGCCTGCATGGGGAAACGCCGTCGCCGGCCAATCCGCCCACCGGCTGCCATTTCCACCCGCGCTGCCCAAGGGCGATGGATGTCTGTCGTCAGCACTACCCGGAAACCAGCAGCGTGTCAGCGACGCATACGGTCAACTGCCACCTGATCGGCTGAATCAGCTACGCCGGCCGTCGCCGGACTTGGCTACCTTGGATTTCGTTGCCGTGGATACGGTCTTGGTGCTACCGGCGGCTTTCTTCGCCGATTTGCTGCTGACGTTCTTGGAGGACTTGGATGCCACCCGGGTCTTGCTGCTGCTTGTCGCGGATTTGGAGTGTTTGGCTGATTGCTTGCCGGTTTTCGAATTGGCAACTTTCTTGACTGTAGGTTCGGGTTCGACGATCTGTGGCGGGTGTGATTCGTCGCTAATCGACTCAACGCTGTTGGCACCTTTGCCGGCCGGAACCAGTACGGTCGATCCCGAGCGCAGCCGGGCCTTTCCGCTGAGGCCGTTGGCCTGCTTAAGTTCGGCGAGGGTGATCCCGAAGCGTGCGGCGATCTGCTCGATTTTTTCGCCTGATTTCAGTGTATAAGCCTGCCATTTGGTGAGTGGCTCATCGTGTTTTTCCAGATTGTCCTGGAATGTCGCCAGTTTGCCGGCCGGAATGACCACTGGGGTTTCCGCCCGAATGACCGGGCGATTATGCGAAGGGTTCAGGGCCAGAAATTCGTCGACCGACATGTTGGCCATTCGGGCGGCAGTCTTGACGTCCATCGGCCGGCTTGTTTCGACGGTTGCGAAATAAGGCCGGTTGATGATTTCCGGCAGACCAAGTGCGGTCATCAGTGCGGCATTGTTGAAAATATTCTTGAGTGCCTGCAGTTTCGGGACGTAGTGCCGGGTTTCGGTCGGCATTGTCAGGCTTTCGTAATCCGTCGGCAGCCCTCTGGCGATATTTTTCTCGATTGCCCTTTTGACTGATCCTTCGCCCCAGTTGTAGGAGGCCAGTGCAAGATGCCAGTCGCCGTGCATTTCGTAGATGGTCTGCAGATATTCCAACGCGGCGTCGGTCGATGCGACGATGTCGCGGCGCTGGTCCTGCCACCAGGTCTGCTCCAGGTTGAAGCGCTTGCCGGTCGCCGGAATGAACTGCCAGAGTCCCGAAGCATGGGCGCGTGAATAGGCCATCGGGTTGAAGGCGCTTTCCACCATCGGCAGCAGCGCGATTTCGGTCGGCATGCCGCGGGCTTCAAGTTCCTCGACAATGTAATGCAGGTAGGGGCGGCTACGTTCGACCATGCGGCGCATGGCGTCCGGACGATTCTGGTACCACTGCTGGTAGTACAGCACCAGATCGTCGTTCAGATTCGTCATCGCGAATCCGTTGCGCAGGCGGATCCAGAGGTCGTCGGGCGGGGTTGTCAGATCGACGGCGCGCGCAATGGCGGGGGCAGTGCGAACTTCGTGAACGACCAGGGCATTTTCAATGCTTGCCAACGGCAAGGATGTCTCGGGTGTCAGCATCGAGATCAGCGCTAAAGGCTGATTGCCGTCGTCAGCGAGTGCCGGGGCAGCGCCAAGGGAAGTCATGGCAAGCAAGGTGCTTGCGGCAAAACCTTTGACCAGCGACAGAACGTTGCGATAGTGCATGGCTAGAAACTCCTGCCTCGGAACGGGGGGTGGTCCAAAGTCCGAATTATAACCCTTGGCGAACCCTAATTCCCCATTCGAAACAGGGAAAAGAAAAGGGAAAACAAAAAACCGGCCAAGGCCGGTTTTTGTGTTGGTGGCGGAGTGGACGGGACTCGAACCCGCGACCCCCGGCGTGACAGGCCGGTATTCTAACCAACTGAACTACCACTCCGCGCTGAAAGCTTGGCGTCCCCACGGGGATTCGAACCCCGGTTACCGCCGTGAAAGGGCGGTGTCCTAGGCCTCTAGACGATGGGGACCCGGACAAAACTACTTTTCTCTCACGTTTGCTTGGTGGAGGTAAGCGGGATCGAACCGCTGACCTCTTGCATGCCATGCAAGCGCTCTCCCAGCTGAGCTATACCCCCGGCACCGTGAAAGAGCGCGCATTATAGGGACTCGAAAAGCCCTTGTAAACAAATTCGGCCATTTTTTAGCGTTTTTGTGTCGCCAGCTTTTCCATCACTCTGGCGCGGCCGATCAGTGCGATGACCGCGTCGACCGACGGGGTCTGCGCCTGGCCGGTCAGGATGACGCGCAACGGCATGGCCAGCTTGGGCATCTTGAGGCCGTGCTTGGTCGCTGTTTCCTTGATCAACGCATTTATTTGCGGAATTTCCCAGTCGACCGTAGCGATGCCTGCGGCAAAGTCGGCCAGCGCCGGCCGCGCGTCGTCGCCGAGATGCTGCGCCAGCAGCTCGGGTGAAGGCGTTAAATCGACATAGAAGACCTCGACGGCATCGGCCAGCACGTTCAGCGTATTGCTGCGCTCGAGGTAAAGCGCGACGGCGTTTTCCAGGTCGGGTCCGCGGTCGGTATCGATGCCGCGTGTGGCAAGGCGGGTCCTGACCTTGGCCGCAAGTTCGGTGACCGGCATTTGCTTCATGTAGTGCTGGTTCAGCCACAGCAGTTTTTCGGTGTTGAACTGGGCGGCCGACGCGGTGATGTGGTCGAGGTCGAACCACTCGACAAACTTCTGGCGCGAGAAAACCTCGTCGTCGCCATGCGACCAGCCGAGCCGGGCCAGGTAGTTGATGACTGCTTCGGGAAGGTAGCCATCCTCATCGTATTGCATCACGGAGACGGCGCCATGGCGCTTCGACAGCTTGGCGCCGTCATCGCCGAGAATCATCGACAGATGGGCATATTGCGGTATCTCGGCACCCAGCGCCTGCAGGATGTTGATCTGGCGCGGCGTGTTATTGACGTGGTCGTCGCCGCGGATGACGTGAGTAATGCCCATGTCCCAGTCGTCGACGCAGACGCAGAAATTGTAGGTCGGGGTGCCGTCGGCGCGGGCAATGATCAGGTCGTCGAGCTCGCCATTGGCGAATTCGATGCGGCCCTTGACCTGGTCGTCCCAGGCGACGACACCATCCTTCGGGTTGCGGAAGCGGACCACCGGCGGCACATCGGCCGGTGGCACGGGCAGCGTCTTGCCAGGTTCCGGGCGCCAGCGGCCGTTGTAGCGCGGCTTTTCCTTGCGCGCTTCCTGTTCGGCGCGCAGAACATCCAGTTCCTCGCGCGTTGTGTAGCAATGGTAGGCGGTCCCGGCGGCCTGCATTTGCTGAATGACTTCCTTGTAGCGTTCCATGCGCTGCATCTGATAGAACGGGCCTTCGTCATGTTCCAGTCCCAGCCAGGCCATGCCGTCGAGAATCGCCTGCACCGCCTCCGGGGTCGAGCGCGCCACATCGGTATCCTCGACGCGCAGGATGAAGGTGCCGCCGTGGCGGCGGGCGAACGCCCACGAGAAGAGGGCGGTGCGGGCGCCGCCGATATGCAGGTAGCCGGTTGGGCTGGGGGCGAAACGGGTACGAACGGGCTTCATGGGATGGGGAATCCGTGGTTGGGCAAAGGGCATTATTCTATCCGACCAGCGTTTGACCGGCTTCGGGACTTATGGTTAAATGCGCGCCTCTCGAACGGGCGGTTTGCTCAAGTGGAGAGTGCGGCTTTTACATGGAGTTCTATGTGCAAGGTTGGCAAAGACAGGCAGGGAGATTAGCTCAGGGGTAGAGCGATCGCCTCACACGCGATAGGTCACAAGTTCGAAACTTGTATCTCCCACCAGATATGCTGTATTTCTGTAGTGATTTCAGGCTATTCCGGTTGCACTGACAGTTTTTCATCGACTCCGAACCCATTTTCCGCAGTGAACACTTTCGCTTCGGGATAGAGCTGGCTCAAGCTTGACCTGAGCAAATTGTCGATAACATTAGCCAGTTTTTGATCGATCCTGCCGCCGACTGTCAGTTCGCTACGGTCGCTCCATATTTCCTCAAGTTCCCGAGATTCCTGCGCAAGGATTGACTCTATGGCCGCTCCCCAATGCGCGGGGTACTCCGAGCGGCTCCACTCACCGCGCCCGCGGCCGTAGTGGGCGACCGCCAGGTAAAGCAGCAGCGACTCTTTCAGAAGCCTGTTGAGCGCGCCCGCATTCCAGCTGACTATCGTGCCGTCCTTGCCCTTGTAGATGTTGTAACCTTTGGCAATGCCGGCGGCGCCCAAGGCGCCGAGCGCGGCGCCAGCCAAGGTGCCGGTGCCCAGGGTCAGGCCGCCGCTGATGATATCGGTCGCCAGTCCGGACAGTGCGCCGCTGACGATGCCGCCGACGACTGCAAAGCGCCCCTCGTTCAATGGTTCGTCGATGCGCCAGTCTGCAGCCAGGCGCTTCAGTACCTGATCAGCAGCCCGTCCCTTGAGGCCATGGGTGTCGATCAACTGGTTGGTCAGCACCCGGAGCGCATGCACTGCGCGCGCTTCGAGCATTTGCATTGCTCGCATCTCGGCGCTGGGTTCATTGTTTTTTCTGATTCCTATGACTCGGCCAACTTTCTTCAGGCTGGAAGAAATACCGGCGTCCGGGGCACGCTCGCGATCGCGCGCCAGACCGGCAAGATAGCGGGAAATCGCGGCAGTCGAAGCGTGATAGGTTTCCAGCCGCAACGCCATCCAGGCTTCCTGCAGCGACCGGATGGCTGGTTTCTTGAACTCGGGAAGGGCAGCGGCAACGGCATTGAGCAGGGAAAATTCCTGCACCCAGCAGCGGGCGAAGGCATCGAGGGTCAGGACCTCCCTGACAAAGCCGAATTTCGCGACATAGTCCTGCCATTGGCGCTTTTCAGCTTCCTCGACATCCATCGGACGCGGCTCTCCCATCTGGTTGAGCAGGACCAGAACCGGCTTCTCGATCCACGACAGAATTTCCATCTCGGCAAGCACGTAGGCGGCATCCGCCGGGTTCTCCGAGGCGTTGACCAGATAGAGCACGACATCCGACTGGTCGCGCACGTTCTTGATCACCTGCTGGCTGGACCACGATGACGGATCGCGCCAGCGGTCCCATATCTCGGCGATGAACCAGCCGATCGGATTGCTGCGCTGGCGCAGGCGCTTGGCCAGACGAATGCTGTCGCCGAAGCCTGGCGTATCCCACAAAGTCAACACGTATCCAGCCGGGCTGCTGATCATCTCATGCGGCTCGGATAGCGTGGTCACGTGGGGCGCGTCGCGTACCTCGCCGATATCGCGACCAAGCAGGGTGCGCGCCAAGGTCGTCTTGCCGACATTGGTGTGCGAGACAAGGCTGAGCTCTATCCTGGATTCGTTGTCGCTCACCCGGATTCCTTGCCTGACTTGTGCCTGCCAATGTCCAGTTCGGCAAAGGCGCTGGCTGCATCCGGCTGGCTCAGATCACAAAAAACGTGCGTGGTCGATGCCGCATCGAACAAGCGATTCCAGAGTTTTCGCCGCTCGTCGAGCCGCTCCGGTTGATTTGCAAAACGCATCAGAAAGGCGCTTTCATCGACGACGCCGATCATTGGCGAAGCACGCCGGTTCTTGCTTGCCAGTGACCGCAGCAGGAGTCCGTGGGCTTCGTCCTCGGGCGTCGAAGTAAGGCTGAACAGGACAAACCGGGTTGCGTAATCCGTTGCGAAAAGTTCGTCTGGAAGATTGTCTTCCTGGCCAAGCGCGATCGAATCGTGTATTTCAAGTTTCGTTTCCGGATCGAACAGTTCCCGAATGATGTCATTCAGGCCGAGCGCCACCTGCGGCGAAATCTGGTAGTTGTAGGGAATGATGAGAACCTTTGCTTCGGTTCTCCGGTAGTGACGCAACAAGTGCCGATAGTAGGGTTCGCGCAAATCAACCGGGAAATTTCTTTCCAGAAGATATTGTTCTAGCCGCGCCCAGGCAGCCAGCAGCAGACGCGGCATGATGACGACAAAACCGACAGTCAGGGCAATCCGGTGGATCCATGGTGCCGCGCCGACGCCGGCGGGGTGCCTGGCGAGGTCGAGAACCGAAATCTCGGCTGCGCTGGGCGGCGCTATCCCGAACAGCGACGGAATCAGCCCGAGAACCGCGCTGGCATACCATTGGACGGCATGCGCTGCAGCAGGGCCGAAGGTGCTTCGCCAGCCGGCCACATACTCGTTGAAGAATCCGCGGTAATACAGCGATACGATGAGGCCGGCGGCGAACGCGGCGGCAGCCAGGTGGAGCAGGCGGCTGACGTAGGCACTGGCCAGTGGCTGCGCAACGCGCGTCCAGTCGCTCCAGTAATTGGCGAGGAAAGAGGCATCGCCGGCGTCGGCGGAGACCTTGCCAAACTTGCTGGTAATCGCCGTGGTCATGTTGCGAATCGGACCTGGCCTGTTCCTGCTGCTGGCAGGGTGCCGGCGCAGGGGGGCGATCAGCAGGTACGCGTACACTACGAGGTTCCACAGGAGCAGGCCGAACAGCGGGAGCGAAGTCAGGTTGATCAGATTGTCCGGTCCCACCTGGTCGACGAGGGTTCCGGAAATCAGCGCAAATACGACCAGAACACGTCCGAACCAGCGATGCCAGTGCGGCTCGCTTTCCAGGCGTTTCAGATTCGGCTGGCGCGCCGTGATCTTGTCCCAGGCAAGCAGCGCCCGGCGCACGATAAAGTTTTCGTCGCTCGAATTGGCGCCGACTTCCTGTGCCGCCAGGTCGCTGGCTCGCGCCGAATCTGCGGGTAGCCACATGTCGGGGGAAACTGATGCGCTTTCGTAGGCCTTGACCAGGCAGACGACCCTCGCCGAGCTTTCATTCATTGGGAGCAACCAAGGTGGATAACAGCATCCCGACTATTTTCGATGGCCGGCACGGAGAATGCAACCATCGGCCTAGGCGGAACGTTGGTCGGCCATTTTCTGGACAATCAGGCTACCGATCATGTCGCCTTCGACGTTGACCGTCGTGCGCACCGTATCAAGGATGCGGTCGATCGGCAGCAGGATGGCGATGGCGGCCGTCGGCAGGCCGACCGATTCGAGGACCAGCACCATGCTCAGCATGCCGACGCTGGGAATGCCCGGGGCGCCGATGGCGCCGAGCATGGCGACGAAGAAGATGATCATCTGGCTGGCGATGTCGAGTTCGATGCCGGCCAGGCGGGCGACGAAGAGCGCGGCGGTGGCTTCGTAAAGCGCCGTTCCGTCCATGTTGACCGTTGCGCCGAGCGGCACCACGAAATTTGCGATGTCCTTGCGCACGTGCAGATGCTGCTCGGTGCAGCGCAAGGTCACCGGCAGCGTGGCAGCGCTCGAACTGGTGGCGAAAGCGGTGACCAGCGCTTCGCGCGCGCCCTTGAAGAAATGGAACGGAGAAATCCGCGTGAACAGCCAGAGGATCAGCGGCAGCACGACGAGGCCGTGGAACAACGTGGTGCCGATAACGACGGCAACGAAGTGGGCGAGGCTGGCCAGCACGCCACCCCGCTGGCTGGCGACCAGTTGCAGGAGCAGGGCGGCGATGCCGAGCGGCGCCAGGCGCATGATCCAGCCGACGATCATCAGGCAAAGTTCCTGCAACTCCTGAATCAGTACACGAATATTGCGGTAGCGTTCGCCACCGACGACCAGCGCGATGCCGAGGAAAAGCGCGATCATCACGATGGCTAGGATTTCGCCCTGGGCCAGCGCCTTGAACGGGTTCTGGAACAGGCCGCGCAGGAACTGGGCGATATAGTCGGGCAGCGGCATCTGGCGCGCTTCGAAATTCCGGGTGGCATCGGCGAACATTTCCAGATACAGGCCGTCGCCCGGACGAAACAGGTGCGCCGCGCCAAAACCGATCATGATCGCCAGCGCCATGGTCCCGAAAAAGAATATCAGCGTGGTTTTCCAGACCCGGTGCATCTGGTCATGGGCGCGCAGGTTGGCGACGCCGACGACGATGGACGAGAAGACCAGCGGCACCAGCACCATGCGCAACAGGTCGAGGAACAGGTTGCCGACGATTTTGGCGCCATAAAGCGTGTTGACCGCAACGGGTGTCGTCCCTGCGGCGGCCAGCCACAGGCCGCCGGCGATGCCGAAGCCGCAGCCGATGAGGATCTGGGTGTTGAGTGATACTGTGTGGCGCATGCGCGGGTCCTAAGCGGTCTGCCGATGGTGCATTGTATCCGGGCGCTGCAATTTGTAAGGAGTTGGTCAGCTCCAATGCTCAAAATGGAATTGCAGTTCCCCCAGGTAGTAATTGACCCGCCTTCGTGGTGGGTTCTTTTTGCGCGTAGACTGCGCTCGGCGCACTGCGCCGGCCATGCGAGTGGCGTCCTCCGCAGGGCGTATCGGATCATCATGAACCGAGGCCGCAAATGGTATCGTACGATTTTGCACTGACCAGGTTCTGACCTATATGCGAATTCTTCTTGTCGAGGACGATGCCTTGCTGGCAAACGGCCTGGCAAGAGTTTTACGCCAATCCGGCTATCAGGTTGAGGTCACCAGCGATGGATTGACCGGGTTGCGCTGGCTCGAAAGCGAAACTTTTGATCTGACCATCCTCGACCTCGGCCTTCCTGGACTTGACGGCAGTGAAGTGTTGCGGCGCCTGCGAGCGCGCAAGCAACTGGTGCCGGTGCTGATCCTTTCGGCGCGCGAGGCACTCGAGGAGCGCGTCCGCCTGCTCGACCTCGGCGCTGATGATTACCTGGTCAAGCCGGTCGCACTGGTCGAACTGGAGGCTCGGGTCCGCGCCCTGATCCGGCGCGGCCAGTGCGCGCCCGACCCGAATATCCGGCTCGGGCGCCTGATGCTCGATACGGTCGGCAAACGCGCCTGGCTGGACGACGAGGCGCTCGAACTGTCGGCGCGTGAATGGGCTGCGCTCGAATTTCTGGCGCAACGGGTCAATCGCATCGTCAATAAGGACCAGATCATGCAGGCGCTGTATGACTGGGATGAGGAAATCACGCCCAATGCAGTCGAAAAGTTCATCTCTCGCCTGCGTGCCAAACTCGAATCAGCAGGCATCGTAATCCGTACGGTGCGCGGCCTTGGCTACTACCTGGAAAAACCGCACGATATCGGTGATGCGGCGACCTAGCCTGCGTTCCCAGCTGCTGCACTGGCTGTTGCCGGCGATGCTGGCGCTGTTGCTGCTCGGGGCGGTAGTGGTCTACTGGGTGGCTTTTCGCAGTGCAACCCTGGCTTACGACCGTGCCTTGTGGGATGTCTCGCTGGCGATTGGCGAGAAATTGACGGTTCGCGACGGGGTACCGGTTCTGGCCTTGACCGAACAGGCGCGGGACGTGCTTCTGGTCGACAAGTTCGATCAGGTGTATTTCGCTGTGCGCGACCCGCAAGGGGGGCTGTTCGCCGGTGAGGCGGGGTTGTCGATGCCAGACCGGTGGCCGCTCGAAGCGGTCAGCAAGGGGCGTCTTTATTACGACGGGATGATCGGCGACAAACCGGTGCGCATCGCTGCGGTGAAAACCTTGCTGGGTGGCGAGACCTACACGGTTCTTGTCGGCGAGACCCTGGTCAAGCGCAATACGCTGGTGCGCGAAATATTGCTCGGCATGTTGTTGCCGGAAATCTTGTTGATCGCGGTCAGCATTGCCATCATCTGGTTCGGCGTGCGTTTCGGCCTCAAGCCGCTGACCACGCTACGCGAGGAACTGGCCGGGCGTTCGCATGCCGACCTGCGCGCGGTGACTACCGCCGTGCCCGAGGAAATTCAGCCGGTCGTCAATGAAATCAACGAGTTGTTGAGCCGCCTCGAACATTCTCTCGATACCCAGCGCCATTTCGTGTCGGATGCCGCGCATCAGTTGCGGACGCCGATTGCCGCTCTTCAAGCACAGGTCGAGGCGCTGCTGGCCGAGTCCGGCCCTGAACTTGGCGAGCAGTTGCAGGGGATACTCGTCGCCACGCATCGTCTGGTGCATCTGGTCGAGCAGATGCTGATGCTGGCCCGGGCGCAGCCCTCGCTGGCCAGGACCCGGCAGCGCGTGGTGCTCGGCAGCGTGGCCCAGGCGGTCGCCGAGGACTGGCTGCCAGCGGCAATCGCCAAGGGCGTCGATCTCGGATTCGAACTTGCCCCTTGCGCAGTGCAGGGGAATGCCCTCCTGCTTCAGGAGTTGCTGGTCAACCTGATCGACAACGCAATGCGCCATACGCCATGCGGTGGCAGTGTCGCGGTCAGTTGCGGTGGCGGTGACGATACGGCATGGCTGGAGGTCGAGGACAGCGGCGCGGGAATTCCTGAATCCGACCGCGAAATGGTTTTCGAGCGTTTCTACCAGTCACCTGGTGTCGCCAGCGATGGCTGCGGTCTTGGCCTCGCCATCGTGCGCGAAATTGCCCGCCAGCATGGTGGCAATGCCATGATCGACCGTTCCCCCGATCTGGGCGGGGCGCGGGTAACGGTGCGTTTTGGTCTAGTATAGAAGCCTGTTACGTTTGAGCGGAGAATGAAATTGAACGACTTTTCGGCGTTGACCGCGGCGTTGCTGGAATTTCGCGATGCACGCGACTGGCGGCAGTTCCATTCGCTGCGCAACCTGATCATTTCGCTGAATCTGGAAGCGGCCGAACTGCTGGAGCTGACCCAGTGGAAAAGCGATGCCGAGGTCGAGGCCTTGCCGGCCAGCCCGGTGATCCACGAGGCATTGCGCGATGAATGCGCCGATGTCCTGCTCTACTTGCTGCTGATTGCCGATGCGGCGGGAATCGATCTGGCTGTCGCCGCGCGTGAGAAAATCGAGAAGAATGCCCGGAAATACCCGGTTGCTAAGGCGTACGGCTCGCGTGCCAAATACACCGAGCTCGACTGAAAATCAGGCGCTCTGACTTTCCAGCGTAAATAGGGCGCTGTCGTCCTGGGCGAGCAATTGGGTCAGTTTGGGCAGGGTTTCGTGCAGTTTCTTTTCCAGCGTCCACGGCGGGTTGATGATGAACATGCCGCTGCCGTTCATGCCGAAACCATCGCCTGCCGGTGCCTTGACTTCCAGTGTTACGTGCAGCCAGTTCGCCGCCCCCAGCCGCTTCAACTTGTCCGGCAGCTTGCGTGATTCCAGCTTGTTCAGATGCGGGTACCAGACCGCGTAGGTGCCGGTCGCGAAGCGCTTCAGCGCTTCCTGCAGGCCCTTGACGACGTTGGCATAGTCGTCCCGCGTTTCGTAGGAGGGGTCGATCAGCACCAGCGCCCGCCGCGGTGGCGGCGGCAGAATGGCCTTCAGTCCGGCGAAACCGTCGCCGGCGGTGACGGTGACCTGGCGGCCGGCGCCCCTGAAGCATTCCTGCAGTAGCTTGACGTCACTGCTATGCAATTCGTAAAGGCGCAGACGATCGCATGCACGCAACGACTGGCTGGCCAGCCACGGCGAACCCGGGTAATGACGCAGCGCGCCGTCCGGATTGAGCATTTTGACGAATTCGACATAGTCGACCACAGCCGGCGGCAGGCCTTTCTTGTCCCACAGACGGCCGATACCATCACGGTATTCGCCTAGTTTGCTGGCGTGTGGCGATTCCAGCGCGTAGCGCCCGGCCCCGGCGTGGGTATCGATGATCCAGAACGGCGCCGGCTTTTCGGCCATGTATCCGGCGATCTGCAGCAGGATGATGTGTTTCAGGACGTCTGCATGATTGCCAGCGTGATAAGCATGACGGTAGCTGAGCATGGACCCTTTGCGGCCTAGAGCGGAACGAGGGCGAAGAACTCGAGCCCTTCAGAGGCTTCGAGACGCCTGCCGACCTGTAGCAGGTGGTCCGATCCAGAATTGGTTAGCCGGATCTTGTGTCCGCTGGCAAGGTGACCGGGGTGGGCGATGATGCCGGGACGGTTGCCGAAGGCCGGCAGGCTGTGGAGGTAGATGCCGCGCCGGTTTTCGCCATGTCCGGGGAGCGGAACGATGCTCACCTGCGGTGACAGCGCCTGCAGGCCCAGTTCAAGACGCCCCTGGTTGGTGCTGGAAATACGGCGTACCAGACAGATGTGAACCCTGCTCGATTCACGGGGTTGCAGGGCGACGATATTACCGACGCCGACCTGCCATTTGTCGCCCTGGATGAAGCGGACGAGGAAGCCGTCCGGGCTCTGGTCGATCAGCGACCATTCGCTCGGCGAGAAGCTGTGGTGGCCTTTGTGCTTGGTTAAATCGACGGCTCGCCGGGAGGGGGCATCGCCTTCGATGAAGGGAATGACCTGCGTGATGCCGCCGACGAGATCGGCGTGCGGCTTGAAACGCTTGCGTCCGAAACGCCGCATTGACTGGCTGCCGATTGCCAGTTGCAGCGTCTGGCGCAGCGCCGGTGGAATCTCGAGCCCGGGTTCGCCGGGGTGATCGGCTGCCCGCTCGACGGATTTGTTCAGCGTATCGAGGACGCCGCTGCAATCGACGATGTAACCGTCAAAGATCGGCGCTCCCAGCGCCAGGCGGAGTAGCGGCGTACCCGGACTGCCTTCGTCCGGACGGACCAGAAACATCGGTGCCGCTGACTTGCGTGCGTTGATTTCCGGTGTGATTTCGGTGATGCGGGCGTGAACGGACAGTTGTTGCGTGTAAAAAATTGCGGCGGCCAGTTCGGCACGCGGCAATTTGCTGGGTTCGAGATAGGCAAAGAGCAGGGCGCTCAGATACCGGTGCTCGATCGGCGAAATTTCCGTGTCGGGAACGCGAGCGCGCAACTGACGGGCCATCTGGTAGAGCTCGTGCAGCATCAGCCAGGATGTCGCCGACGGGCGGGCGTAGCTGCGGTAGGCCAGGTTCTGGCGCCGCGAGATCAGTAGCATCGCGCGGTGGATGGTGCGCTGGAGCAGGTGGGTCAGACCTTTGTGCTGGCTGCCTTCGGTGATTCTTTTGGCAATGTCGAAATAGGATGTGGTGAGTGCCTTGAGCAGATTGTCGGCGGTCAGCGCCGAGGTTGTGGCAGGAAGCGGCAAGGGCAGGACCGACGAATCGATATGTCGCTCGAGGACCGGCAGCGCCTTTTCGGCCTCCTGGCGCGCATCCTCGAGCAGCTTGAAGCGCATGTGCAGGTTCTGCTGGTCGACGATGCCCGGAATGACCTGGGAAGTCAGTTCGGTCGCCACATCGTAGGGCGAGAGCCCGGAAACGGTATCGAGCAGTTCGCGCACGGCGGCCGCCTTCCGTTCGGCCATCGGCTGGCTGAACGGAAACAGGTCGCGGAACAGGCTCGTGGCTGATTTCATGCTCGGATACCAATATGATTGGTGGCAATTATCACGCAAAAATACTTGAAGTGCCGTGGCATGTTTCACGGTTTGCGTATACTTGTTCGATGGAATTTCTCGAATTGCTGGTTCTCGGGCTGATGGCGGCAGGTGTCTGGCTCTGGCTGGACAGCCTGAAGGCCCGTGAAGCCGGAGTCAGGGCGGCGCAGGCGGCGTGTGCCGAAGAAGGGCTGCAACTTCTCGACGGCACTGTGATGATTCGCGCGCTGCGCCCGGCGCGCGACGACGACGGGCATCTGAAGTTGCGCCGTGTCTATGCCTTCGAATACAGCGATACCGGCGACAACCGGCGCCCCGGTAGCATCACCCTGCTCGGGCAGCGGGTCGAGTTCCTCCATCTCCGCCCGCAACTCTATGTCGTGCCCAAGGCAACTGAATCCCATGAAACCTTCCATTGAAACGATCGAATTCCATGGTATCGAAGCTGTCCGGCTCAACGGGCCGCGCGGTGCGACGGCAATTGTCTCGCTGCTGGGCGGGCAGGTCCTGTCGTGGATCACGCCCGATGGGCGCGAGCATCTGTTTCTCTCGGAGCGCGCCGTGTTCGACGGAAGCGTGGCGATCCGCGGCGGCATTCCGGTTTGCTTCCCGCAGTTCGGCGGACTTGGCGAACTGCCGAAACACGGTTTTGTGCGGACCCGCGAATGGTCGCTCGCCGGGCAGCGCAGCGCTGACGACTACGCGCTGGTCACCCTCGAACTGGCCGACGATGCGGAGACCCGTGCCCTGTGGCCGCACGCCTTCCGCGCCGAAATTACCGTGATGCTGGAAGTCGACCGCATCGATGTCGAATTCTGTGTCGAGAATACTGGTTCGGTGCCGTTCGCGTTTACGGGTGCCCTGCATTCCTACCTGCGCGTCGTTCAGGTCGAGGATGCGCTTCTTGAAGGGCTGCATGGCCATGATTATCGCGATGCTGTTGATGACGACCGGATCGTGCGCGAGACCGGCACCGAAATTCAGATCGAAAACGCGGTCGACCGTATCTATTTCGATGTCAGGCGCCCGCAACTCCTGCGTGCCGGCAATCTGAGCCTCGGCATCCAGAGCCAGGGGTTTCCCGATGTCGTGGTCTGGAATCCGTGGGTCGAGGGCTGCGCCAGACTCAAGGACACGGCGCCCGACAACTGGCGGCACATGCTGTGCGTCGAGGCGGCGGCGGTACGCAATCCGGTCATCGTGCCGGCGGGCGAAGAATGGTACGGCCGGCAGACCCTGGTGGACGTCTGATTTCAGGTGGCCGCCGGGGCGAGCAACATTCCGGCAACGCGGTTGCGTCCGCCCTGCTTGGCGCGATAAAGCCATTCGTCCGCTTCGTGGATCAGTTCGTCGAGTGTTTCATGGGCATTCCGCTCGGCAATCCCGAAACTGGCTGAAAAGGTGAAGGGGTCGCGCGGCGAGCCCATTTTCAATTCGGCGATTTTCCCGCGCAGGCGCTCGGCCAGTTGGGCGGCCTGTTCGGCGCTGGTTTCCGGCAGAACGATGACGAATTCCTCGCCGCCCCAGCGCGCCAGGAGGTCGCCGCCGCGGCACGCGTCGGCCAGCAGGCCGGAAACCTTCTGCAGGACCCGGTCACCCATGGCATGGCCGTGGGTGTCGTTGATCGCCTTGAAGAAGTCGATATCGATCATCATTGCCGCGAGCGGGCGCTGACTGCGGCGGGCTGTGTTCCAGATCGGCGCGGCCTGGTCGAGAAAGGCGCGCCGGTTCGCCAGTCCGGTCAGCGGGTCGACGCGGGCCAGGCGCTCGGCGTGCACGCGGGCACGCTGGTCCTGGCGCATCCGGTAGGCGAGGGCAAGGGCGAGCAGGATGCCTTCGCCGACCACACCCCAGCCGGCTGCATGAAAGGCCAGCGGCGAAAAGGGCAGGCCGAACCAGACGGCCAGTGCGGTCGTGGCAGTGCCGACCATCGAGGTCAGCGCCGCGGCGAGAAAGTAGCGGGCGGCCAGCTTGCCGCGCCGGAGGGCGACAATCCCGAGCCAGACCATCAGGACAGAAAAGATCAGTATGAAGACGAAGGCGAGCAACAGGGTATCCTGTTGTCGCAACAGCAGGATCGTCAACACCGTCAGTACCGGTATGGATCGCGTGAGCCAGTGCACCAGCCGATGGAGTTTGGGCTCGTGGCGGCGGAGATCAAGGAAGCCGTCGGCAAAACGCAGGCCCAGGCTGCCGAAGACGACCATCATCAGCGGGATGACGTATTGCTGGAAAGCCGCCTGCTGCGGCCAGAACCAGATGTAGCCATGGCCGGTGTAGCAGAGGTTGAGCAGGATGAAGCTGCCGAGATAGAGCGTGTAGTCGAGGTAGCTGCGTTCGCGCAGGCCGAGGTAGAGCAAGGTGTTGTAGGCGATCAGGGCCAGCAGGAAGCCGTACAGCAGGCCATAGCCGAAGTCGTACTGGCTCTGCAGCTTGGCGAGTTGGGTGGGGTCGAGGAGGCGAACCGGCACCGTCATCGGATCCGGCGTCGCGACGCGGATCAGGATGTCGCTCTGGCCGGGCGGCAGCGCCAGATCGAAAACGTAGCCAAGACCTGCCACGGGGTGTTGCTGCAGTGCATCGGCGTCGCCGGCCGTTCGGTGGGCGATGACCTTGCCGTCGTGCACGACATGGACATCGATCTTGTCGAGCCATGATATTTCGATCTGCAACAGGCGTTCGGCAAGGCGCAGCCCGCCATTGTTCACGGCAAGGCGCAGCCAGACCGGACGGGCACCGATGCCGAATTTGGGAACGTCCGCCGCGCTGCGCGTGAAGGCGCCATGTTGCAGTTGCGCGCGGGCCGCGTCCAGCGTCAGAGGAAGGTCTTTTTCGCTGAGCACATCCATCCAGCGGCCGAGCGGTTCCGCCGGCAGAGTTTCGAGCGCAGCGACCTGGGCGTGCGCCACCGACAGCAGGGCTAGCCAGAACAGCGCGACCCGGAGCAGGCAGGACAGGCCGGGCAGCAGCGAGGGAGTGTGGCGACGTGCGGCAGGAAAGAGGGTGTCAGGCATGCTGGTCAGGATATTTGCGCGGTTCGCAGGTCAGGTATGAGATTTTCCACGAATCCAACATAACTATATAGAAAGTAGGGGATTATTTGATTTGGATCGCGGCCCGAATAGTGGTTTTTCATTAAAATCTTTTGCCTTAACTTCGTTCGGTGCGCGCCCAGCCATGACTATCCAGCCTTTCACGCTTGCCACGCTGCACCAGTCTCTGGCCGATGGCTGGCGACTCGCGAATGCGACGCGTGGTGTCAGCATCACCTATTCACTGCTTTTCGTGCTGGGCGGGATGGCGATCATGGGCGGCCTGCTGGCGCAAGGCTGGTCGCCGTTCGTGATTGCCGCGGCGGGTGCCTTCATGCTGGTCGGGCCGGCAGTCCTCGCCGGTTTCTTCGGTATCGCCCGAGCCTTCGAGTCGGGAGAACGGGTCACGCCGGGCGCCATCGCCGCCGGCTTCGGCAAGGCGGCGCCGACCCTGTGGGCGCTGGCTCTAGTCTGCGGGCTGCTGTTCATGATCTTCATTACCGACGCGGCCATTCTGTACGCCTACATGGTTGGTGCCGAACCGGTCTGGATGAGTGATCTGTTGCCGGCGGCAGACGGTGTCGCCAGTTTCGTCAAATGGGCGGCGATATCAGGGCTGGTCGTGGCTTTCATGCTTTACTCGATTTCGGCATTTTCAGTGCCCTTGCTATGCGAACGGCGAACCAGTCTGGTCGAAGCGGTGGTGATCAGCGTGCGTGTCGTGTTCGGCAACTTCGGGCCGGCCATTTTTTGGGCTTTTTTGCTGTCGACCGCAACGATTGCCAGTATTCTGCTGCTGCCGCTCCTGCCCTTGACCCTGCCCTGGCTGGCCTACGCCAGTCGGGCGCTCTATCGCCGGGCGCTGCCAAAGGCCTGAGTCCGGGTTTGTTGCATTGCGGCAAAGGTATAATCGCGGACTTTCCGCTTTCCGCTGCCTGCCGTGACCATTCTCGACACTGAAATTGCCCGCCGCCGCACCTTTGCGATCATTTCCCACCCCGACGCCGGCAAGACCACGCTGACCGAAAAACTGCTGTGGTTCGGCGGCGCCATCCAGGTCGCCGGTGAAGTGCGGGCGCGCAAGGCCTCGCGCCACGCGACCTCGGACTGGATGGAACTGGAAAAGCAGCGCGGCATCTCGGTGACCTCGTCGGTCATGCAGTTTCCCTACCGCGAGTGCATGGTCAACCTGCTCGACACGCCGGGTCACGAGGACTTCTCGGAAGATACCTACCGCACGCTGACCGCCGTAGACTCGGCGGTCATGGTCATCGATTCGGTCAATGGCGTCGAGGCGCAGACGATCAAGCTGTTGAACGTCTGCCGCATGCGCGACACGCCGATCCTGACTTTCATCAACAAGCTCGACCGCGAGGGCAAGGAGCCGATTGACCTGCTCGACGAAATCGAGTCGGTGCTCGGTATCCAGTGTGCGCCGATGACCTGGCCGATCGGCATGGGCAAGCGTTTCCGCGGCGTCTATCACCTCTACGACGACAGCATTGCTTTCTTCGACCCGCAGGCCGAGAAGGGCACGGCCGAGATCATCCAAGGCCTCGACAACCCGCGTCTCGATGAACTGATCGGCACCCAGGCCGACGAATTGCGCATGGACATCGAACTGGTCCGCGGCGCTTCGCACGCCTTCGATGCCGAAGCCTACCTGTCGGGCAAGCAGTCGCCGGTGTTTTTCGGCTCGGCGGTCAACAACTTCGGCGTGCAGAGCCTGCTCGATGCCGTCGTCGACCTGTCGCCGCCACCGATTGCCCGGCCGGCCGTGACGCGCAAGGTCGAACCGAACGAGCCGAAGTTTTCCGGCTTCGTGTTCAAGATCCAGGCCAACATGGACCCGCGGCACCGCGATCGCATCGCCTTCCTGCGCGTCTGCTCCGGTCGCTTCGAGCGCGGCATGAAGATCAAGCAAGGCGCCGGCGGCAAGTTTCTCGCAGTCAACAACGCCATCACCTTCATGGCCCGCGACCGCTCGACCACCGACGAAGCCTGGCCGGGCGACATCATCGGCATTCCCAACCACGGCACCATCCGTCTTGGCGAGACTTTTACCGAGGGCGAGGATCTGCGCTTCACCGGCATCCCGTCCTTCGCACCCGAACATTTCCGTCTAGCACGCATTGCAAACCCTCTTAAGATCAAGCAGTTGCAGAAAGGTCTTCAGCAATTGGCTGAAGAAGGGGCGACGCAGCTTTTCCGGCCCCTGGCGGGCACCGACCTGATCCTCGGTGCGGTCGGCACGCTGCAGTTCGACGTGGTCGCCAGCCGGCTGGAAAACGAATACGGCGTCCAGGTCATCTTCGAGAACTACAATTGTTCGACGGCGCGCTGGATCCACGGCGACCCTGGCGAACTGCGCCAACTCTCCGACCGCTACAGCGCCAACGTCGCGCTCGACGGTGCCGATGACCCGGTTTACCTGGCGCCGAACAATGTGTACCTGAACATGGTCAAGGAAAAATACCCGAACCTGCGCTTTGAAGAAGCGCGCGAGGTCATTTAACCCGCGCGGCGGCTGGCCAGCAGGCGGTCGAGCTGGTTGGCGAAAGCCTGACGGTCGGACTGACTGAACGAGGGCGGGCCGCCGGTCTCGACGCCGCTGCTGCGCAGGACGTCCATGAAATTACGCATGTCCAGTGTCTGCCGGATGTTTTCCTTGCTGTAGAGCTCGCCGCGCGGGTTGAGCGCCAGCGCGCCCTTGTCGATGACGGCGGCGGCCAACGGAATGTCGGCGGTGATGACCAGATCGCCCGCCTGCACCTGGTCGACGATGTGGTTGTCGGCCACATCGAAGCCCTTGGGCACCTGAATCGAGCGGATGCTCGGATAGGGCGGGGTCTTTAGCCACTGGTTGGCTACCAGCGTCAGCGGCAGGCGGGTGCGCTCGGCGACGCGGTAGAGAATTTCCTTGATGACGCCGGGGCAGGCGTCAGCATCGACCCAGATATGCATGGGGATTCCGGTGGTGGCTGGTCCCCGATCATACCTCCTGGCTCGCTTAGTGCAGCGGAATGACGATGGGCGAAATGCCGATGGTCAACGCCGGCGCCGAGCGCGGCACGTAATAGTTCGGTTGATAGACCGCTGCGGGCGGGCCGTAATACACAGGTGCCGGGGCGTAGTAGCGGGCGGGTGCATAGACGACAGGCGCCCCACGATGGACATGGCGATGCTTGTATTGATGGCCGTGCTTGTCGTAGTGACGACCATCCCAACCGCGGTCATGGCCGCGACCGTCGGCAAAGGCGGTGGAGGCCGAAAGGGTCAGGATGGCGCCGGTCAGGGTAGCGGCAACGATCTTGGTAAGCGTTTTCATATGGGTTCTCCTGCGGTTCAAGGTGCCGGCACACACTGTGCCGGACTGCATGAGCGAAGGATAACGAGGCCTTGCCGGCCAAGCTGTTAAGATTTGTAAGCAAATGTAGGCCGGCGCGCTTGCGCCGGATTTGGGATAATGCCCACCTTTCCCGCCACGCCGCCGTTCCCGCCCATGTCCATCCAATGGTTCCCCGGTCACATGACCTCCGCCCGCAAGAAGGCGGCCGAAACGCTGGCCATGGCCGATGTCGTCGTCGAGGTGCTCGATGCCCGCCTGCCGCAGGCGAGCAGCAATCCGATGATCCACGAGTTGCGCGCCTTCCGCCAGCGCCCCTGCCTCAAGCTGCTGAACAAGGCCGACCTGGCCGATCCGCTCGCGACCAGGGCATGGCTCGATTATTTCGCGCAGCAGCCGGGCGTCAAGGCGGTGGCGATCAGCTGCAAGAAACCTGGCGATGTAGCGCGCGTGCCGGCGCTCGCCCAGCAACTGGCGCCGCACCGCAACGATGCCGTCAAGCCGCTGCGCCTGATGATCATGGGTATCCCCAACGTCGGCAAATCGACACTGCTCAACGCTATGGTGAAGAAGAAGGTCGCCGCCGTCGGCGACCAGCCGGCGGTAACCAAGAGCCAGCAGCGCATCGACATCAGTTCGCGGCTGACCCTCTACGACACCCCCGGCATGCTGTGGCCGAAAATCGCCCACCCGGTCGACGGCCTGATGCTCGCCGCCAGCCACGCGGTCGGCGTCAATGCCTACATCGACATCGAGGTCGCGACCTTTCTCGCGGCCTTCGTGCTCGACTATTACCCAGCCTTGCTCACCGCCCGCTACGGTTTTTCGACCGCAGATTGCGATGCCGTCGCAGTCATCGAGGCCATTGCCAAAAAGCGTGGCTGCGTCATCAAGGGTCGCGGCGGTGAACTCGATCTGGAGAAGGCGGCGGCGATCCTGCTGGTCGACTACCGCAGCGGCGCGCTTGGCCGGATCAGCCTCGAAACACCTGAACTACGTGCAGTGCGGGCGCACGCCCTGAAACAAACTGCCGCGGTCGACGGCGAAAAAGACTGAAAAACCGGGAATTTTCGCAGCGCGGACGATCGATCGCCTCAATGCAAGGTCGAAACACCGCCTATCATCGGCCCGCACTATCCTGAAAACCTGAGCTCATGCAAAAAACAGTCCCCGGAGAAAACAAGGCGCCCCCCGGCACTGCTGCTGAGCAAGATGCCCGGTCGTTTTTGCCCGACGCTTCCCTGCCGAGCATTCTGGAAAACATGCTCAACGGCGTCGCCTATTGCCGGATGCTGTTCGAAGACGGCGTGCCGCAGGACTTCATCTATCTCTACACCAATCCGGCCTTTCACGAACAGACGGGGCTGGGCCCGGTCTGCGGCAAGCGCGTCAGCGAAGTCATTCCCGGCATCCGGGTCGCCGATCCGCAGCTGTTCGAAATCTATGGCCGTGTCGCGGCGGGAGGCCAACCGGAGAAATTCGAGATCTTCGTCGAGTCACTGCAGGCCTGGTTCACCGTCCATGCCTATTCTCCCAAGCCCGAACACTTCGTCGCGGTTTTCGAAGTGATTACCCGACGCAAGCAGCTCGACAGCGAACTGCACCTGCAGGCGCTGGTGCTCGACCAGATCCAGGAGCAGGTGACGGTCACCGACCTGGCCGGCACCGTGACCTACGTCAACCGGGCGGAAGCCGAGGCGCTCGCTTCACCGAAGGAGAACCGGCTCGGACGGCATGTTTCGGTCTATGGCGATGGCCCGCAAGCCGATGCGACGCAGGAAGAGATCGCCGAGGCAACCCGCCGCTTCGGCGCCTGGAGCGGCAAGGTCGTCAATTACCGGGCGGACGGCTCGCCCATGATCATCGACCTGCGCACCACCCTGGTCCGCGACGAGTCTGGCAAGCCGGTTGCCATGGTCGGCGTCAGTGTCGATGTCACTGCACGGCAGATCGCCGAGGAGACCCTGAGGGCGAGCGAAGAGCGCTACCGCCGCCTGCACGAGAGCCTGCTCGATGCCTTCGTCCTGGTCGATATGGCAGGCCACATCAGTGAATGCAACTCGGTTTACCAGGAGATGGTCGGCTATTCCGCCGAGGAACTGCAGGATCTGACCTACGTCGACCTGACGCCGGCCAGGTGGCACGAGATGGAGGCGCGGATCGTCGCGGAGCAGATCATTCCCGACGGTCATTCCGAGGTTTACGCAAAGGAATACATCCGCAAGGACGGCACGGTGTTTCCGGTGGAGTTGCGGACTTTCCTCATGCGCGACAAGAACGGGCAGCCGGAAGCGATGTGGGCCATCGTGCGCGATGTCACCGAGCGTAGAAAGACCGAAGAACGGATGCAGATGGCCCAGCAGATTTTCGACATCGCCGGCGAGGCCATCTTCGTCAGCGATCTGCAGGGCAATCTGCTCGAGGTGAATACTGAGGCCTGTCGGCTCGCCAAATACACGCACGAGGAAATGTTGCGCCTGCGCAATGTGGATATCCTCGCCCAGGAGGAAGCCCCGCGCATCGCGCCGGAACTGGCCCGCTGCGATATGGGCGCCGTCGTCGAACAGCGCTGGCTGCTGCGCTGTAGCGACGGGTCGACGGTGCCGCTCGACCTGGTCGTCCAGCGCCTGCCGGGCGACCGTTATCTGGCGATCGGTCGCGACCTGACCGAGCGCGAGAAGGTGCTCAGGCAGCTGGCGCAGGCGCGCGACGATGCGGAAAAGGCCAATCGCGCCAAGTCGCGTTTCCTCGCGGCGGCCAGCCACGACCTGCGGCAGCCGATCCTGGCCATCAACCTGTTCCAGGATGCCTTGAGCAAAACGGCGCTGAACCCCGAGCAACTGCAAATCGCCGACTATCTTTCCCGGTCGGCGCGGAGCCTGTCGGAAATCCTGAGTGAGCTGCTCGAAATTTCAAGATTCGACTCCGGCACCGTCCAGCCCTGCCCGGGTCCGGTTCACGCCGAGATGCTATTCCACAGCATCGATACGGAATTTTCCCCCCTGGCCAGGGTCAGGGGACTGCGTTTCAAGTTCTTTTTCCCGCAAAAGGGGCTGGTGCTGTTCACCGACCAGAAAATGCTCTTCAGCCTGCTGCGCAACCTGATCGACAACGCCTTCAAATACGTCGAGCACGGCGGAATCCTGGTCAGCATCCGTCGCCGAAGCGACTGCGCCCTGATTCAGGTTTGGGACACCGGCATCGGCATCGCCCCGGAGCACATTAAAACGATCTTCGACGAATACTTCCAGATCGGGAATCCCCAGCGCGACCGGGCCAGAGGGCTGGGCCTCGGGCTTTCCATCGTCAGGCGGCTGGCGCAGACCCTCGGCTGCAAGGTGAGCTGCCGTTCGCGCCCGGGCAAAGGCTCGGTGTTCGAGTTCCGCGTGCCACTGGTGGCTGAAACGACGAGGTAACCGGCCGGCACGTTTTCCGCTAGCGGCCCATTTTCCAGACAACTATCGCCTGCAGTCCCTGCAGGTTTTCGGCTGTCGATAGTTCGAGTTCCGCCCCGTGCAGTTCGGCGATGCGGGCGACGATGGCGAGGCCCAGTCCGCTTCCCGGCTGGGTGCCCTGGTCGAGGCGATGGAAGCGACGCAGGACAGCATCGCGTTCGCCGGCCGGGATGCCCGGGCCGCTATCGCTGACGCATAGCCGGCATTGCCCGGCAGTGCGGGATACGCTGACCCGTAGCGTGCCGCCGGCCGGCGTGTAACGGATGGCGTTGTCGACCAGATTGCGGATCAGCACCCGCAGCCACTCCGCTTGGCCGTTCACTGTGCAGCCGGGGGCAGCGTCGAGGGCGAAATCGAGGTTCTTGTCGAGGATCAGCGGGCCGAGGTCGGCGCATACTGACTCGGCGAGCATCGCCAGATCGACCGGCTGCGGATTTGGCAAGCCGGATTCGGGGTCGAGGCGGGCCAGTTGCAGCATCTGGTCGACGAGATGGGAAGCGCGGGTCAAGCCACTTTGCAGCTGTGCCAGCGAGCGGTCGCGTTCATCATCGTCGCGGGCGCGCAGGGCGACCTGCAACTGGGCTTGCAGGGCAGCCAGTGGGGTACGTAGTTCGTGGGCGGCGTCGGCGGTAAATTGCCGTTCGCCTTCGAGCGCCGCTTCGACACGCTGGAAGAGGCCATTCAAGGCTTCCAGCATGGTGCGGATTTCTTCGGGGGCAGTGGCCGGGGTGAGTGGCTGCAGTTGCTGCGGCGCGCGGCTGGCGATCTGTTTCGCGATGTCGTCCAGCGAGGACAGCGCCTGGCGGGTGGCCAGCCAGACCCAGAGGCCGATCAGCGGCAGGCCGAAGAGGGCGGGGAGGAGCAGGCGCCAGGCGATGTGGCCGATGAGGTCGTCGCGGATGTGGTGGTTCTCGCTGACCTGAACCTGCAGGCTGCGCTCCTCGTTCCACTGGCTGAAATGGCGCCAGTGGCCATTTTTGCCGTGCGTTTCCGAAAAGCCGTTGGTTGCGGTCAACGGCGTTTTCGGGGCATTTTTCGAGCGCATCAGCAGCTTGCCGTCGGCGCGCCAGATCTGGAAACGCAGGCGGCGCTGGTATTTATGGGTGGCGTCGCCGAGGTCCTCGATGTCGTCGCCCTCGTCGTGTCCGGCCAGCGCCAGCAGCGTCTGCGCGGCCTGGGCGAGTTGGGCGTCGAACAGTTCATCGACCTCGTGATGGGCGTCGATGTAGCCGAAAACCGTGGTCGCCAGCCAGGCGGCAGCGACGCCGCCGAGCAGCAGGCCGAGCAGACGGCGGCGCAGGGAGAACCAGGCGGTCGTCACTTGGGAATCGTGTAGCCGACGCCGCGCAGGGTGCGGATCAGTTCGCTGCCCAGCTTCTTGCGCAGGTGATGGATATGGACCTCCAGCGCATTGCTGTCCGGCTCGTCGCGCCAGCCGTAGAGCGATTGTTCGAGCTGGGTGCGGGTCAGCACGCGGCCGGCGTTTTCGAGCAGCATCTGCAGTAGCGAGAACTCGCGGCTGGAGAGTTCGACCGCCTGGCCGGACTGCGTGACGCTGTGGGCGGCCGGGTCGAGCGCGAGGTCGCCATGCGCCAGCAGCGGCGCGGCGCGGCCGGCACTGCGCCGGGTCAGGGCGCGGATGCGGGCGGTCAGTTCGTTGAGGTCGATCGGCTTGACGAGGTAATCGTCGGCGCCGGCATCGAGGCCGGAAACCTTGTCGCCGGTGGCGTCGCGGGCAGTCAGGATGAGCACCGGCATGGTCTGGCCGCGGCTCCGGGCGCGCGTCAGCACCTCCATGCCCGAGAGGCGCGGGAGGCCGAGATCGAGGACGACCAGGTCGAAAGTTTCGGCATCCAGCGCATGGTCGGCGGAATTGCCGTCCTTTACCCAGTCGACCGCAAAACCCGCCTGGCGCAAGCCGATGGTCAGGCCATCGCCAAGTTGGGGATCGTCTTCGACAAGCAGGATGCGCATGGGCGGGATTCTATCAGCTGGCAATCCACCAGCCGGCAACCGCTACCCAGGCCAGCAGGATGGTGGCGACGAACGGGCGGGCGGAGCGGATGGCTTCGTCCGGGGTACCCGCCTTGCGGCCGTTTACCATGGCGCGCACCAGGTTTTCGCCGTGCAGCACGCTGCCCGAGACAACGCCGGCGACGTGGATAATGACGACGGTCAACATGGTCGCCGCGAGCGCTTCGTGCGCTTCTTCCAGCCAGTGACCGCCAAGGTCATTGTAGATCGCCCAGCCGGCCAGACCGGTCAGGATGCCGAGCCCGAGTAGCAGCACGATGGCCCAGCCGCCGGCCGGGTTGTGCCCGACATGGTGGGCAGGCTGCAGCCGGAGCAGACTGAGAACATAATCCTTGACGGCCACCGGACCGCGCACGAAATCGACGAAACGGGCATAACGCGAGCCGATGAAACCCCACGGCAGGCGGAAGGTGGCGACGCCGAGCACCGTGGCGCCGGCGATGACGTGCACCAGGCGGAAGGTTTCGCTGTCGCCGGTCAGCCAGGCGAGGGTGAAGCCGCCGACCATCAGCCAGTGGCCGAGGCGCACCGGCCAATCCCAGACGAGTATCTTGTTCATGGTTTACCTCTTCAGTTCGCGGATGGCGATGTCGTGTTCGCTGTAATTGCCGTCGGCGGCGCCGCGATGGCAGGATTCGCAATTGGCCGCCGTTTTGACGCGCGGGTCGTGCCAGAGCTTGGCCGGCACTTCGCGGTGCTTGCGGACAAAACGGGCGGTCGTGCTGATGCGCGGTGGATCGCCGGCGCTACCAAGTTTTCCGGCATTGCCGGCATGGCGTTCGAGAAAGGCCGTGATTTCCTGCCATTTTTTGGCGTCGACCGCAGCATCCGTCGCGAAGTGATCGTTCAGGCCGGCCATGACGCGTTGCCAGTCGCCAGCGGAAAGCAGGGCGGGTGGATAAGCGAGGTGGCAGTTGCCGCACTCAGCTTGGTAGCTGGCGGGCGTATCGGCGGGCAGCGGCAGGCGGTCGGCGAGCGCCGGCAGCGCAGCCGCGAGCAGCAAGGTCAGGGCGATGTGTTTCATCTCAGCGCACCTCGCTCATGAAGGCCACGAAGTCGGCCTTCTCGGCCGGCGTGCAGGCGCGACCGACGACTTCCTTGCAGTTGCGGCCGAACCATTTTTCCACTTTGGCCGGGTCGACAAAGCGTTCAGGGTTGGCGGCGACCGCCAGCGGCCGGATGGTCTTGCCGGTCACCGCGTGCTGGCCGGCATTCAACGGGCTGTCGGTATGGCAACTGGTACACGCCGGCATCTTGTCATTGTGGGCAAAGCGCTGGCGGAAAAGCGTCTCGCCGCGTTTTGCGGAAGGCATGAAGCCGGCTTGCCCGGCGGCTGCCTCGGTGGCATAGGTGTGGCCGATCTGCTGCGCTGTTTCGGCGTGTGCTGTGACGCTGGCGAGCAGCAGGCACAGGACGGGCAGGACTCTCATCGTTGTTCTCCTTGTTCTGATCATGGAGAAGGAGTCTACCGAGGCAGTCTTAACCGCGTCTTAGGCCAAACTTAAGGCCGCGTTAACGGCGAAACGATGCACGCGTCGTGGATTGCCTATTTCGCTGGCCGCCACAGCGGATAAAGGCCGATCAGTCCGAGCAGCGGCCCGGGCAGGAGAAGCCAGGCGATTTGGCTGCCCCAGTCGCCGATCCAGGCCGTGCCGAGGTGAATGGAAATCATCGTGATGGCGAAGCCAATGGAATTCTGGATGGCCAGCGCGCTGCCGACGATCTCGGGAGGACAGGCGCGCGCCGAAAGCGCGGAGAAATGCGGCGAATCGGCGACCACGCTGGCGCCCCAGACGAGCAGCAGGCCGATTTTCGCCGCGACCGGCCAGGCAGCGGCGAAAGGGAAGAGTCCGCAGCACAGCGCGGACAGACCCAGGGCGGTGGCCGCCACGCGGGCGCTGCCGATGCGCTGGCTCCACCAGCCGCCGAGCACGCAGCCGAGGGCGCCGATGCCGATGATGGCGAATGACAGGCCGGAAAGCACGGCGGTTTGGGCGGCTGCCAATCCGCTCACGACCAGCAGCGCCGGGACCAGCGTCCAGAAAGCGTAAAGCTCCCACTGGTGGCCGAAATAACCGAGCGCCGAGGCGCGGAAATCGCGCAGTGAAAAAGTGTAGAAGACACGCCCCAGGCGCAGTGGCGGGGCATCGTGGCGGCGTTTCAGATGCGGCCCGTCGCCGAGGCGCAGGATCATCGCTGCGGCGATCAGCGCCAGCGCCGATGAAACGAGGATCGTCGCCTGCCACGACCAGCCGGCGCCGGCCAGGCGGATGCCGTGGGGCAGCGCGGTACCGAGGGTCAGCATGCCGACCAGTTGGGCGAGGGCGGCGCCGGCGCGTTCCGGCACCCAGCTGACGACCAGTTTCATGCCCAGCGGGTAGACGCCGGCCAGACACAGGCCGACCGCGAAGCGCAGCGGGATTCCGCTCGCCAGGTCGGTGGCGAACAGTGCAAAAGCCGCATTGAACAACGCGCCGAGCAGCGCGCATAGGGCAAATATCCGGCTTGCCGCGTAACGGTCCGCCAGTCCGGAGACGGCGAAACTCAAGGTGCCGAGAATGAAGCCGAGCTGGACGGCGTTGGTCAGCGTGCCGATAGCGGCCGGTGCGATGCCCCAGGCGTGGATCAGGTCGTCGGCGGCGCTGTTGGCGGAAAACCACAGCGAAGTGCCGAATAACTGCGCGATGACGATGACGGGAACCGGGTTTTTCATGGGCGGATGGCAATGAGTCGCCCATGCAGGATACCGCAGTAGACTCTTCAGTCGATATCCCACAGTCGATGCGCGTCGAGCAGCAGGCGATAGCGCGACTCGAGCGCGTCGAGCTGGGCCAGTTGCGCCGCGAGTTGCGCTTCGTTGGCCTGGCGGCGTGCAAGGAGCAGGTCGTTGAGGCTGCCTTCGCCCAGTTGGTAAGCGCGGGCCGTCATTTCGGCGGCACGCTGCAGGCGCTCGGCAGCGCTGCGGCTCGCCTGCCAGCTGGTCAGCGCTGCGTTCGCTGAATGATAGAGGGCGGCGGCTTCGGCGGTGACTTTCTGGTTCGTTGCGGCTTCGCGGCTGCTGGCGACGTCTGCCTCGGCCAGCGCCGCGCTGGCGGCAGCCTGGCGGGCGCTGCCGGGCAGATTGAACGCAATGTAGGCGCCGAGAATCTTCTCTTCACCGCCGCGTTCGTTGGCGAACTGGACGCCAACCGTCGGATCGGGCAGGCGTTCACGGTCTGCACGACCGGCGCCAAGCTGGGCCTTCCGGGCTTCGCCGCTGGCCAAGCCGAGTTCATGGCTTTGTTTGCGGATCAGGTCCAGCCATTCGCTTTCACTGCCATTCATCGCCTGCGGTTCGGCGATGCTGCCGGGTTCGGACAACGGCAATCCGGGAAAGCGGCGGCGCAGATTCTCGGCGGCTACTTGTTGACGTGCCCGTGCTTGCGTGAGCTGGGCCTCGGTCTGGGCCAGCGCTGCTTCGGCCTGAACGGATTCGAGACGGGCGGCGTCGCCAAGCTGCTGGCGTCGCTGAATAGCCGCGGACTGCTTCTCCAGCAGCGCCAACTGTGCCGCCCATTGCTTGGCGCTGGCGCTCTCCTTGAGCCAGGCAAACCAGTAAGCGAGCAGGGTGCGGCTCGCCTCGTGCAATGCGTCGCCTTGACCCGTTTCGGCGATGGAAACGCCGAGCGTCCCGAGTTCGGCATCGGCATCGGCTTTCCCGGGCAGGCGCAGCGGACGTTCCAGCTGTGCATTCCACTCGTTGTAGCGCTCCTCCTGCCCGGTGGATGGCGTGACCTTGCGCTGATGGGCGCCGAAGCGCAAATTCCATTCGTAGCTTCCGGCTTCGAGGCGATCCTTGTTGGCCTCCTCGACCCGAATCTGCCCCCTGGCCGCCTCGACCGACGGATTGGCGCGCAGCACGCGGGCGACGATTTCTGCCGGCGGCAGGTTCGGGGTCGGTTCGGCAGCGTTGGCACCGGTAGCGCCGAATGCTGCGGTCAACAGCAAAAAATGGCCGATTTTCATAGCCGCCCCATCTCGATCACTGGCACCAGCCAGAAAAAGACGTTGGCGCCGGGAACCGACCCCTTGATCAGCGTCAGCACCGCGCGCATCTCCTCTTCCGTGCCGACGGTACGGATCTGCGTGCGCGGCGAGTGGCCGCTGACCAGTTCGCCAGGTTCGACCAGTTGCACGACCGAACCGTGACCTTCAGCCGAACTGGCGGTGAAACCGCGGACCAGATCCGGCCGCGAAAGCAGCAGATCTTCGATATGCTGGGCCACGTCGTTCGGCATGACCAGCGTTAGCAGGAGATTAGCCATGGCGTTCCTCGGTAAAACGGATGGTGGATTTGACCCCGAAGCGGCGGAACAGGATGGGCAGCAGGACGAGGGTCAGCGCCGTCGAGGTGAGCAGGCCGCCGATGACGACGATGGCCAGCGGGCGCTGCACTTCCGAGCCGGGGCCGGTGGCGAAGAGCATCGGGACGAGGCCGAAGGCGGCGATGCTGGCGGTCATCAGCACCGGCCGCAGGCGGCGTTTGGCGCCTTCGACGACGACCTCGCCGATGGTCATGCCACGGGCCAGCAACTGGTTGAAGTAGGTGACCATGACGACACCGTTGAGGACGGCGATGCCGAGCAGGGCGATGAAGCCGACCGAGGCCGGGACCGACAGGTATTCGCCGGAAAGCAGCAGGCCGAAAACGCCGCCGATCATCGCGAACGGGATGTTGGAAAGGACGAGCAGTGCCTGGCGCACCGAGCCGAAGGTCGAGAAGAGCAGGAAGAAGATGAGCGCCAGCGCCACCGGCACGACGATCATGAGGCGGGCTGCCGCCCGTTGCTGGTTCTCGAACTGGCCGCCCCAGGCCAGCCGGTAGCCGGCCGGCAGCTTGACGTCGCGGGCCACGGCGGCCTTGGCATCGTCGACGAAGCCGACCAGGTCGCGGTCGCGGACATTGGACTGGACGACGACGTAACGCTCGGCATTTTCGCGGTCGACCTTGACCGGGCCGTCGATGCGGTCGATTCTGGCGACGCTGGCCAGCGGTACGCTACCGCCGCCCGGCACCGTCAGGCGCAGCGCCGCGAAATCGGCCGGCGAATTGAGCAGGCTTTGCGGGCCGCGCAGGACGACCGGCACGCGCCGCCCCTGGTCGATGACGATGCCGACATTGCGGCCTTCGAGCAGGGCCTTCAGGTCGTTCTGGATGTCGTCGACATTGAGGCCGAATCGGCCTGCCGCCAGGCGATCGACGACAATCTTCAGGTATTGCACACCATCGTTTTTCAGCGTGAAGCTGTCTTCGGCACCGGGCACTTTCTTGACGGTGGCGACGATCTCGTCCGCCAGATGGTTCAACGTGGTGAGGTCGGGACCGAATATCTTGATCGCCAGGTCGCCGCGCACGCCGGTAAGCATTTCCGAAACGCGCATGTCGATTGGTTGGGTGAAAGCGAAGCCGACGCCGGGGAAATCGGCCATCACGGCGCGCAACTGGTCGGCCAACCAGGCCGGGTCGTTGTTGCGCCAGGTATCGCGCGGCTGGAGGACCATGAAGGTGTCGGTCTGGTTGAGGCCCATCGGGTCGAGGCCGAGTTCGTCGGCGCCGGCGCGGGCGACGATGGCCTTGACCTCCGGCACCTGCGCCAGGATCGCCTGCTGCACGCGGCTGTCGATGGCGATGGTCTGGTCGAGGCCGATCGACGGCAGCTTTTCGAGCTGCATGATGATGTCGCCTTCGTCCATGGTCGGCATGAAACTCTTGCCGAGCAGCAGGAAGGCGCCGGCCGCAGCGGCCAGCGCGATTGCCGCACCGATGATGAAGCTGCGGCTGTTGGCCAGGGCGATGGTCAGGATGCGGTCGTAGCCGGCGGCCAGTTTTTTCACCAGCCACGGTTCGTGATACACGCCACGCTTGATCAGGTAGGAGGCGAGCACCGGCACCACGGTCAGCGACAGCAGCAGGGAAGAAGCCAGCGCGAAGACGATGGTCAGCGCGACCGGCCCGAACATCTTGCCTTCCAGCCCCTGCAAGGTGAGCAGCGGCAGGAAGACGATCATGATGATGACGATGCCCGAGGTCACCGGCGCCGCGACCTCGCTGGCAGCGCGAAAGATCAGATGCAGCGTCGGCAGGTTTTCCTGCGCTTCGGCGAGCTGGCTTTCGACATTCTCGACGACGACCACCGCCGCATCGACCAGCATGCCGATGGCGATGGCGAGGCCGCCGAGGCTCATCAGGTTGGCCGACAGACCGTACATCCGCATCAGGATGAAGGTGGCGAGGGCAGACAGCGGCAGCATCAGCGCGACGACCAGCGCCGCGCGCAGGTTGCCGAGGAAGGCGAGGAGCAGCAGTACGACGAGGACGATGGCTTCGAGCAGCGCCTTGGCGACGGTGCCGACGGCGCGCCCGACCAGATTGCTGCGGTCGTAGAAGGGTTCGATGGTGACGCCCGGCGGCAGCGTCGGCGCAATCTCGGCCAGCCGCGCCTTGACCCCGGCCACCACGCTCTGCGCATTGGCGCCGCGCAGCCCGAGCACCAGCCCCTGCACCGCCTCGCCCTGGCCGTTGCGGGTCACCGCGCCGTAGCGGGTGAGAGCGCCGAAACGCACCTCGGTGACATCGCCGACGCGCAGCACGTTGCCGTCCTTCGCCTGCAAAACGATGGCCTTTACGTCGTCGACCGTGCGAATCGCCCCTTCGGCGCGGACCAGCAGCGCTTCCTCGCCGTCGTTCAGGCGACCGGCGCCGTCATTGCGGTTGTTGGCCTCCAAGACTGCCTGCAGGTCTTTCAGCGCCAGACCTCGGGCGGCAAGGCTTTGCGGCTGCGGCACGACCTCGAAGGTCCGCACTTCGCCGCCCAGGCTGTTGACGTCGGCGACGCCGGGAATGGTGCGCAGTTGCGGGCGGATCACCCAGTCGAGCAGGGCGCGCTTTTCAGCCAGCGACAGGTCGCCCTCGATGGTGAACATGAACATTTCGCCGAGCGGCGTCGTGATCGGCGCCATGCCGCCGCTTGCGCCGGGCGGCAGATTGCCCTGGGCGGCAGCCAGACGCTCGCCGACCTGCTGGCGCGCCCAGTAGATGTCGGTGCCGTCCTCGAAATCGATGGTGATGTCGGTCAGCGCGTATTTTGAGACCGAGCGCAGCAGGCGCTGGTGCGGGATGCCGAGCAGTTCCTGCTCGACCGGCACGGCGAGGCGGGTTTCGACTTCCTCGGGCGTCATGCCGGGGGCTTTCAGGATGATCTTGACCTGCGTCGTCGACACATCGGGGAAGGCGTCGATCGGCAGTCCGCGGAAAGCCTGTACGCCGGCGCCGACCAGCATGGTTGTGAGGACCAGCAGCAGCAGGCGCTGGGTCAGCGAAAAACGGATGAGTCCAGCCAGCATTATTCGCTGCCGACACCGGTCAGCATCGCCTTGAGCCCGGAAACACCCTGGCTGGCCACCTGTTCGCCGGCCTTGACACCATCGACGACAATACTCTCGCCGCTCTGGGCGATGATTTGCACCGGCCTTGCCTCAAAGCGCCGGGCCGGGTCGCCGCCGGCGAGTTGTACGAAAACCAGCGGCTGGCTCGCGTTGCGGATCACGGCAGAAGCGGGCAGGGTCTGGCCACGCTGGACGCCACCGGCAATTTCAACGGCAACGACCTGACCCGGACGCAGGCTGTCGGCACCGCTGGCCACTTCGGCGCGTAGCAGCACCGTCTGGCTGGTCGCGTCGACAGCGCGGCCGATACCGATCAAGCTGCCGCTGACCCCGCTGTCGGCCACCTTGACCGACATGCCGGTCTTCAGCGTTGCGGCGAAATCGACCGGAGCCTGAATTTCCAGCCACAGCGGCGACAATTGGGCGATGTGGTAGATCGGTGTTGCCGCCTCGACACGCTGGCCCAGCTGGGCGCCCTGTTCGAGAACGACACCATCAATGCTTGCGGTCAACGCCAGAAAACCGCCCATTTTTCCTGCTGTGGCTCCTGCCAGCGCCAGACCCTGCCGCCGTTCGCCGGCCAGCGCATTGGCTTGCGTGGCGGCGGCTCGGGTGGCCTGCAGGCGTGATTCGGCGATCAGCCCTTCGGCAAACAACTGTTCGTCACGCTTCAGGTTTTGTTGCAACAGGGCGGCTTGGCTGCTCGCCTGCACGGCATCGCGCTGCAGTTCCAGCGCCTGCGGGCTGGTCAGTCGGGCCAGCACCTGGCCTTTTTTGACCGCTTCGCCCGGCGCCACCGCCAGCATTTCGACCAGCCCGGCAACCGGTGCCGCCACCACGCGCAACTGTGCATTGGGTACCAGCACGCGGGCCGGGTAAGTACCCTGCTGAATCTGCCCGACCTGCCCGACGGTGACTGTTTCGATACCCAGCGCCTTGATCTGGGCGGCTTTCAGCACGAGCGGTTCGGCAGCAGCGGCACTGGCGAACAGGGCGATGAGAAGGGCAGAAAAGCAGGGGGGGCGCGGCATGGCTCGACTCACGAAAATGCGAACTGCAAGTCTACCCCGCCTGAATTAATGTTTTCTTAACAGCTCCGCAAGGCTTGTCAAAGGTCGTTCGGCGCTTGCCCGTTCAAGCGTTTGTGGCTTGCGGCTGTCGGCAACAGGCAGTTTCTAGCCAGTGCGCCAGCGCTTCGGCAACGGCTCGCCACTGGTGTTCGATCATCAGCATGTGGCCGCAATGGGCAATGCGCTTGTGGCGGCCATGCCAGCGCACGGCGGTATAACCGATCGCCGAGGGCGGGAAGACGGCGTCGTCCTGGCCACCGATGACCAATACCGGTAACCTGGACTGCGAGCGGTGGAGGCGCATGCCGAACATCAGCATGTCGGAGATGGCGCGCTCGGATTCGGGCTGGATCAGGTGTGAGAATTCGAGCAGTTCGGCGGGCTCGGTGGCTGGCGAAAAGTAGACATCACGCAGCATTTCCAGGCTATTCGGACCGATTCTGCCTTCGCAGATGGCGTTGATTTCACCGAACAGTTGCGGGTGCTTGAGGGCGAGTCGCATGATCGAGCCCTGGGTGCCGGTTGGCGGGACCGGCGCCATGAAGATGGCGGCGCGCGCCGTCGCCCGTTCGAGATGGCGTTCGATGACCGAGCAGCCCATCGAATGGCCGATCAGCACGACATTGTCGGGCAGGCCGGCGAGCACTTGGCGCAGATCGGCGGCGAAATCATCGATGCCGAAATCATCCAGTACATCGTGACCATCGCTCAGGCCGTGGCCGGAGAGGTCGAACGCATGACAGTTGTAACCGAGGGCGGCAAAATATGGCAGGAAATGGATGTCCCAGCAGCGCGAATCCATGTAGCCGCCATGGACGAAGACCAGCTCGGGAACATCCATCTTCTTGCTGGCGGCTCGGTGCAGGGTATGGATCTTGCGCGGGGGCATGCGATGGTCTCCGGGTCGGGTTGTGTATTCTAGACCCGTAACAGGGCAATTTTGAGTGGTGGCTGGCCATCGTGGCTGGGAAAATCGTCCTCGGGCGCGATCCATTCCAGCTGGCGGACGCCCCGGCCGATCTTGGCGGCACAGCGTTCGAGCTGATCGGCCCAGACTACACGCGACACTGCCGCCGCATTGTTGCAGCAGATCAGCGTGCCGCCCTCAGTCGTGCACAGCAGCGCCAGCTTCATCAGCGCGGCATAGTCATGGATGATATCGACGACGCCAAACGGGCTCTTGGCGTAACGCGGTGGATCGAGAAAGACGAGGTCAAAGGTGCGCGGTTCAAGCCTGGGGAAAGCCGGCATGCGTTTGCCTCTGACCATCTGTGGCTGGCCGACGCCGGCCAGCTGGCGCATGGCGGCGAAGGCGTCGCTGTGCACGAAACGCTGACGGATCGGCAGGTCGTTAAGGCGGGCGTTCTCCTTGCCGACCTTGAGGTTCGATTCGGCGAAGTCGACATTGACGACGTAGCTGGCCCCGGCACTGGCTGCGGCCAGGCCGACCCCGCAGGTGTAGGCGAACAGGTTGAGCAGCGATTTCCCCGGTGCTTCGTGCATGACGCGCCGACGGCCGGCACGCATGTCGAGAAACAGCCAGGGGTCCTGGCCGCCGTGGCGGGCTTGAACGAGGTAGCGCAGGCCCATTTCGCGAAACTCGCGCGGCTTTTGTGCCGCGGCCAGCACGGCGGCCGGCAACGGGTTGACGATGCGCGAATTGGCCTGGCTGCGATCGTTGTAGATGGCGGTCAGGCCGGTCATGGCTGTCGCGTAGAAGGCTTCGATGGCGGCCCGGTCATGGCTGTCGAGCGCCTCGTGGAAGGTCTGGATCAGCAGCAGGTCGCCGTAGCGGTCGACCGTCAAACCGGGCTGATTTTCACTGCTGCCGTTGAACAGGCGGTAGGCGTTGGTATCTTCGGCGTGCAGGCGGGCGATGAGCGGCTGGCGGGCCGTCAGGGCCGCTTGCAGATGGTCGGTCAGGGTTTGGGCAGGCATGGTTTTCCCGGCAGGGTGACAGCGATCACGCGCGAGCGGCGCTCCGGAAAAGCCATCA
>Ga0209507_1000530_pt1 | contig 41010 bp, 62 predicted proteins | sample AD_UKC028_MetaG_FD_184414 | JGI IMG/M metagenome (GOLD analysis project Ga0209507, IMG submission 184414) | Active sludge microbial communities of municipal wastewater-treating anaerobic digesters from USA - AD_UKC028_MetaG (SPAdes) (version 2) | ecosystem: Engineered > Bioreactor > Anaerobic >...
TTTTATGCTTTTTATCCAATTTGGTGGTTGGCTCACCAGTGGGATACTTTATTTGCTAACCAGTGGAAACCTGCTTGGAACTTAGGATTTGATACTCTAACTGTTTATCCCGACCCGCATACTGAAAGCGCTTCAGTTGATGGATGGGTCAGACAAAATTATGCGGATGGCGCCGCTCCTGATTGGGCGACAATAAGAGCGGCGGCTGGCGTTGATTCTGATGATGATGTTACTACTGGAAATATTGTTGAATTTCAACATAACTCAACTGGAGTAAATTGGGTTAATCTAACTCGTTCTATTTTTCTTTTTGATACCTCTAGTTTAACGGCTAGTGCTACGATTTCTGCAGCGGTTATGAGTATTGCCAGCTTGCAACGAAGTAATGCGGCCGCTGCGACTAATCCGGATATTAACATCTATTCTTCTAATCCAGCTTCAAACACAGCATTAGCGGGAGGAGATTTTGATAGTCTTGGAACAACTAAATTTTGTGATACGGCTATTAACTATACCAATTGGACGCCAGTAGATACTTACCACGATTGGACTTTTAATGCTGCCGGTAGAGCTGCAATTTCTAAAACAAGTATAACAAAACTGGGAGCAAAGGATTATACCAGTGACGCAGGTGGTGTTGACCCTGGAGCTGGCGCCGCATATTCTGAATCATATCTTATTGGCTATTTTGCCGATTATACCGGAACAACTTATGACCCTAGATTAGTAGTGACTTATACTTTAGGAGGCACAACTTTAAATCCAACCTTACTTTTAATGGGCGTAGGATAATATGAATATACTATCAAAAATTTTAGCAAAACGTGGAATAAAAGACGTTTCTCAACTTACCAAAGAAGAGAGGTTAGATTTTGATAATTGGACTGCTATTTTATCCAAAGAGGAACTGACAACGGCAGATATTAAAGAATTCTGTAAATCTCAAGTGGACATAATAGAGGGAAAGTGGAGCGATTTAAATATTGAAAATGAAAGGAAAGCCGAACTAATCCCATATCATACTGTTTATTCCGTTCTCTTAAAAGTGATTGATTCTCCTCGGTTAGCCCGAGAACAATTAGAGAAACAGCTTAATGAACTTTTAAAATAATGCCTAAAAAATTGGAGAAACAATTAAAAAGACAGGCAAAAAAGAAAGGACTGAAAGGGGAAAGAGCTAATGCTTATATTTATGGAACTATGAGAAAAACAGGTTGGATACCATCAAATCAAAAGAAAAAAATGTCAGTCGCTATTCATAAAGGTAAAAAAACGTAATTAAAGGTCGGTAGACGTTAAAATACAAAAATATGGACGAAATCCAAGTCGTTAAAGAGGAATTGACAACTCCCCAGCCGTCAGAAGGCACAAACCCGACAGTAGTCATAGAGGAAACTACTAAATCGGTTCCAGGCGAAAAAACCGACCCCGCTCTTCTCCTTCAATCCTTGCAAGAGGAAAGAGAAAAACGAAGATTAGCGGAGGAACGGAATCGCCAGTTGGAAGAAGAGTTAAAACCCTCTACTCCTTCTGAAGATGAAGTATTTTCAGACGAAGGCAAGGCAATAGTCCAAAAGTATGTTGAACCATTAGGGAAGAAAATTGATTCCCTGACAGATGAACTTGCTTTGAAGGACTTACAAATTCAATATCCAGCCCTCAAGGATTTGCTTGGCGAATTTAACGAATATCGCAAGGACTATCCAAGACATAAACTGGATAATGTAGCCAAATTATTCTTGAACGAAAAAGGTTTGATTGAACCAACCCGAAAAGGATTGGAAAGACAAACTGGCGGAGTGAGAACCCCGCTTACGTCAGGAATGAATGCCGAAGATGTGAAAAAACTGCGAGAGACCAATTACAAAAAATACCAGGAAATGGTGCGTAATGGTCAAATCGTGATTGAATAGGTCGCAGAAGGAGAGATTATACTGATATGACTTTAAGTAATTTTGGAGAGCAATTTGCCTCTAAGGTATTGAGTAGAGTTTATAATTCAGCCCTCTATAGGGCAATTACCAACTCTGATTATGAAGGAGAAATCAAGAAACCAGGTGACAGGGTTAATATTTTGTCATTCTTAAACGATATTTTGCTTTCGGATTATGCGGTTGGTTCTGATATGAGTTCAGAAACAATCATTGATGCTGAAGACCAACTCATCGTTGAGAAAAGAAAGTATTATAACTTCTCACTTGACCAACTTGAAAATTTGTTCACCTATGCGGGTGATATTCCTTCTTCATTGTTAGATAACCAAGCTAATGTTTTGGAACGGACTATTGATACTTATGTATTGGATAAATTCGGTTCTGAAACAAAAGCCGGCAACTGGGTTGGTGTTCGGTTGTATGTTCGTGGTTCTGGCCAGACAATGGCTTCTATCACGACTACTGCTACTGGTGGAACAATCGTCATCAGCACAAACGCTGAAGATGGTGGTGTGAATACCGGCCCGACTCCTTGGGAAAACCCCGAAGATGGATTGACTTATATGTGCGGCTTTGAATCGCCTATGGACCTTTATAAGGGAATTAGGTTGGTTTCAACCGCTACCCTCGTCACTCCTTGGTATCGGATTTCCGGTATCACCGACACGATGACAGTTACCGTTACCGAATGGGACGGCGCTGTTTCTGGTTCGGACTTTGAAGAGGGTTACACCTTGAGAGGTTTGTTTGGTGGAGATGGCCGAAGTTTCCCGAAGTATGGAACTGGAGAAGCGTCTTTTGACAAATACTCTGGTTGCGGTTGGGAAATTCAGGCTGCTATCGCTACGGCGGTAACTGCTGCGACTATCTACGATCAAGTGACTCTATTGGCTGAAAAATTGGACGATAACGAAATTCCTCCCGAGGGAAGAAAATTTGTTGTTAATCCACCGGGCGTTACTATGTTGAGGCAATGCGCCGAAACACAGCCGTCAGGTATTGCTGAAATTTACACTGGAACTGTTCTTAACGGAAAAGTGGCGAGATTTGGTGCCTTTGACATCCACTCCGCTGCTGGTGCGAGAATTACAACCCGCGCTGGTCGCTCAACCGCGACTGGTTTTGGTTCTGATATCGCTCTTACCGCTGGAACTAATGGGTATGTCTTACCCGCCATTCATCCCGCAATGATAACCTTTGCGGAGAAGTGGTCTGAATCCCGTGTGGTTGAAGCAGAGAATCAGTTTGCCAAGAAATACCAAGGCTTGTTCTTGTTCGGAGCGAAAGTTCCGGCTCAACGCCGAAAGTATGGAGCTGTTTTGTTCGCAAGCTTCTAAATAAAGCTCGTCTATGGTGGAGTTCAAGCCTCACAGCGAAACTCCACCAAGATGTGAGGAGACGAGTTCCTAAACAATGAAATTAAAAAAACTGTTTTATAGGATTATTAAAAAAAGTCCGGCTGATATGCCAATGGTTCAGTATTGGAAATTTAAAGATTCAGTGGCGGCTAAAGTAATGAAAGGACCGGAAGGAAATTTAATAATGCAAATGGAAGGAGAACGCTATCCTTTTCCCACCTTTCCAAGAGGACACCTTTTATTCGGACCGCTATCTAAATTAAAACACGAAATTAAAAATCAGATATTTAACGAAAGTTGGTGGGCTTTAGAAGACAGAAAACCCAAAGAAGAAGTGATTGCCAATATTAAAGATAAGCTATTTAATGAAATCCCGAAATATTTTGAACCTTTAAAATATGATATGCTTCCGCCTCAAAGAATGTGTCCTTCCGTCAGAGAGATTTACCGAGCTTGGACAAAAATAGGAGGCCCCAACGTCTTGCGAGATTATCTTTGTCTTATCTTGCAAGAAGATGACGCCTATAGAATGAGGGTGCAGTGGTTAGTGGGTTGGTTTGGCTGGCTGATGAAACTTAATCCAGTTAAAAGTTTCCAATACGCTTTAACAATGCTGGAACACGGAGAAGTTATTGGAGATATGAAAGAGAAAATACGGCTTTTAAGAAGAATTTTAATGCTCGCCCTTGAAGACAAAAAAATACGAAAAATGTTTATTGCTCTATTTAGGGAAATAAACTGGAAAAAGGTAAAACTCACCAAAGGAGATAAATATCATTTCAGAGGTAAGTATTTTAAGGTGGATCTAGATTTATTTGATTATTAGTATGCTTCCGTATATCAAGAAGTCATTTCGTGGAGGAATTTCAGATGAAAACGACAAAGGCGTCGCTGGCTCTTTTAAATTTGGTTATAGTTTAAAAATTCACGAACCAAACGACACCCTGACAGCCAAACAGGCGATGGTAACGATTTTCGGTTCTTCTAATACCACTCAGACGGGGATTATAAAATACTTTATTCAGGGACACGATGGAACTACTTATTGCTTTGGCTCTACTGGTTCTATTTTTTCCCGAAGCGGAGATGGAACTTGGCTCTTTGTATATAACGATGAAAATGGAGAAATCAAAGGTGCCGCGGAATGGGAATTAGACACGGGGGTTAGTTATTTAATGTGGGCTACTAATACTTGTATCGCACGAAAACCATTAAGAGGAAATGATATAACGCCTGATTCCAATGCAGCCAGATGGACTGACGCTATACAAAATTGGAAAACTACACTTGACCCCGCTGACTATCACACAATGGCAATGGCGGGCGGACAGTTGAATATAGCCAATGGAAATTTTTTAGCAAGCGTGGAATATGACGGAGATTTTGACCCGGCCGCTCTTAATATCAGACCTGGAAACTTAATCAAATGTTTAGAAGAAAGGGATGATTATGTAATTCTTGGTTCTTATAGAGATGATAACTCGGAAGAAGGGCATATCTGGTCTTGGATTACCACAGCCACTAATTGGATTCAGAAAAAAAAGATTCCCATCAAAGGGGTAAATTCAATGATAAATACCGAACTTTTCCTTTTACAGGGTGGAGAAGATGGAGAATTATTCTTTTCAGATTTTATAAATGCTGTTCCTTTACACGGAATTCCAGGCGGGGGACAAACGACTCCCTCAGGAGTTTCTATTGAAGACGATTTAGCTATCTTTGGAATATATGGCGGTGATTATCCTGGTATTTGGTCTTATGGCAGAAAAAGGAAAAATCGTTCTTTCGCCTTGAATTATGATTATAGGTTGGCCGGCACGGTTGCCGGAAGCACCATCTCCACTATTGCGGCCGTTACTACGATTGACGGATTGGTTATGGCTTCTTGGGGGACTACGGACGAATCAACCTCAGAATATGGAGTGGACTGCGTTAGTTCTACCACTAAAGCAACCGCTCTTTATGAGGGTTTGGAGTTTGATAATGGAACGCCTAATTTAAAAAAGTTTTTTGACACGATAAAGATAACAATGAAACCTCTCCCAACAGGGACTTCTATCTCAGCCAAATTTAAAGTAGATAACGAAAGTGCTTGGAGATATGCGGTATTGGGAAGCGGAGCAACAACTTATTCCGAAGCAAATGCCATAGAGGCAATTTTCTCCATCGGGAAGCCAAGTTCCGTTTATGAGGTGGGAATGGAGTTAAATCCTTATTCAAATACGGCACCAGAAATATTATCAATAACAACTTATATTTCTAACGAAAATTATGAATTCTGAAATAAAAAACCCAGTAGATAATGAAATAAAAAAGGAGGAAATTCTTGAAACTCAGCCTTTGACTGGAAATCCCGCTGAAACTCTTTTTAATCCAAAAATAATAGACCAACTTTTTAAGAAAGATGCCGATGGAAATATTATCATAAAAGCTGGCACCATTGATGGAACTAATGTCTATGCGAATTCTTTTAGATACAAAAAAAATACCATTCAGTATCTTTTAGGAACTGTAGATTTAGGAGCAGATAGCGGTTGGACTTATACTCCAAGTGCTGGCAGTATTCTTACCGCCTTAGGCAGTAATCAAATGAGCTTATCTTTAGCCTCTGCCCTTGACGAAGAAAGTTATGTAATTAGTCAGGGATATGGAATAGTTTTAGACAATACAAGTAATGAGGCCGTTCAATGGAATTATAATCCTTCAAACGAGGTTTGGATTAAAGTAGATATCGCAGGAACCTATCCATTTGCCAAAGTGAGAATGGGAACTACACCATCAAATACAGAATCTTATATGGGTTGGTTGTTTTCGGTAGTTGACGGAGTGATTAGACCGAGCACCCGTGCCTATAATCCTGGGGGTCCAGAAGGAGCAACGGTTTATACAATTGATTCAGTAGACGCCAATAAGTGGCACAAATACCGAATTGAAGTGACAAAAACATCAACAAATCATTATACACTTGTTTGGTATATTGATGACATCGTGGTTTCTACCCAATATTTTACCAGTGAATGGACAACAACGGCCACATCTTTTTCCGTTTATGTAACCAATAATCGTGCCGATGCCGCTGAAACGATTAACATTCAATTAGCCCACGCTCAATTCCAACAGGATTATTCTTAACGAGTGTCTACGCTTAATGTATAAGTTTCACTTTGTCCGGTAATATAATCCGTGCAAGTGATAGAGAATTCATAAACTTTCTTTTCGGGAAATTTTAGATGAAATCCTCCTCCCTTTCCGGTACCGATTTGATTATCACCAAATCCGATTCCACTACATTTATATCCATTGCCATTTTTATTAGAAATCTCATATCCAACAGTATAACCAAGAAAACTATCCATAATTGATAAATAATAGGCATTAGGAATTTTAATTAATTTATTATGATCACCACCAATGGAAACATCAAAAGTAAAAATGTTTTCAGGGGTGGGAATGGAAGTGGGAGTCGGAGTGGGAATAACAGAAACCTGTTCTTGAATGGCTTGAACCTGAATGGCTTGAGCAAGTTGAGAAGATTGTAAATTGGCTAATTGCGTTTGAAGTTCTTGAACATATTGCATCAAAAGAGCAATTAGGGTCTGTTTCAGGGTGTCAATCTGCGCATTTAAATCTTCTTGGGTAACCTCTGCTTTAACCGGAGAAACAAAAAACGAACCTAAAAAGAGGACAAATAATAAGATAAATACTGTCTTTTTCATAAGTTTATTCATTAACGACCTTTATCTAATAATATATCTAAAATAACTAAAAGTCAAGTATGCTAAACAACATCGGCAACATAAAATCAGAGTTTCTTATCCGAATGCAGGGAAATACATCGGTGGCTTTTTATACCGATGTCATTATTAACGATTGGATTAAACAAGCTCATAATTTTGCGACCGCATATAAAAAGTGGCCATTTACAGAGGGCAGAGTTTCCACCACCTATACGGGAGTAGAGGAATGGAATTTTGAAGGATATAAGACAGACAGCCTCCGGATGATTAAGATTGGAGGGAAAAGATATGAGAAAAAGAATTTTGAAGATTATCAAATTTACAGAGAAGATTATCCCGATGGAACGGATAAGGTTTATTCCGATTATGGAAGAACTTTGTTTATTAACCCTCAAGCGGGAGGTTCGGGAACGCTAACTGCTTATGGGCAATATCTGCCTGCTGAGTTGGACACTTCTTTGCCTGCTACTGAAACCATCTTTACTCCGGCCGAAGAAGAGGGGAATGAGGCAATCGTTCAACTAATGTTTAGCTACGCTAAAACCAGAGAAAAGAAATTTAACGAAAGTGAATATCATTTTAAAAAAGCAATAGAAATTTTAGATAGAATTTGGGAAAGACACGAAGCCGAACAATTTGCCTATCAAACAAAGAACAGAGAAATGTTCAAACGAATAGATGTTTTAGAGGGTGATTATTATGATGATGTTATAAACGAAAACCAATTTTAAAATATGGCTTACACTGGAACAAGCATAGTAGATTATCTAAAATCAGTCGGACAAGCAAGTGATTATACTTCACGGGCTGCTTTGGCGCAACAAAAGGGAATTTCCAATTATGCGGGAACGGCCGAACAAAACACGCAACTTTTAAATTTATTGAGAACTGCGTCAGTGCCAACAACCACCCCAACAACAACGCCAACAACCACTCCGACACCTGCTTCAACCACTACATCAAATCCTACTGCGGACATTCCAGGATTAACACCTTATTTACAAAACCAACTTAAAAATTTAATTCCCACACAGCCGGTCCAACAGCCTCCGCAACCTCAACAACCCGTTCAACAGCCAGTTCAGCAACCTCAAGTAAATCAAGAGGATATAATTAAGCAAATAAATGAGGCTAAGGCAAAAGTAGCTGATTTACAAGCCCAAGATGAGGCCTTAAAAAATTATGGATTAACCGATACGGAACAATTAAGCAAAAACGAATCGGGAGCTTACACGCCCACAAAAGAAAGTTCAACCATTCAAGGACTGATTGATTCTATTTCTGATTTGACGGCAACTGGAGCAACCAAGTCCCTGTCCGATATAGTTAGTGAAATTTCAACCGCAATGGGACTAACCGATGTTTCAAAACAAATTTCGGATTTAGATACTCAATATGCTGATGATGTTATGGAAGTAAATGACAATCCCTGGATTTCCGAAGGTTTGAGAAGTAAAAAGATTTCTCTACTTCAAGATAAATATGACACTAAAAAGAACGCTCTAATCCAGCAATTAAGCAGTCAGAATGAAACTATTGGAAAGGCGATAGATTATTATTATAAAGAACAGGATTATAAGAAAGACCTTTTGTCTTTGCAATTAGACGCCAAATTAAAGATGATGGACCAAGAAATTGAACTCTATAAGGCTGGTCAATCTGATTTAGATACTTCTATCACTGAAGTAAATGGCAGAAAGATTTTAATAAATAATCAAACTGGAGAAATAATTAAGGATTTGGGTGCGGCAACTTCTGGGACTACGGGCGGACTTACGCAAGCACAAATAAATCAAACTGTTAATTCTATTGCTGGCGCTTTTGACAACGAAACAATAGTTAAAAACTATAACACTGCAATGGAGGGATATCAAACTCTTAAGTCTATTGGCGTGAATACAAAAAGTCCAGCAGATGATATCGCTTTCATTTATGCCTTTGCTAAAATTATGGACCCGAATTCCGTAGTTAGAGAAGGAGAATATAATACAATTCAACAATATGCTCAAACTTGGGCGGATACTTTTGGATTTAAAGCCAAGAGAATTTTTAGCAATACAAATTTCTTGTCTTCGGATGCTAAACAAAAAATGATGAATGCTTTATCTGCTAAAGTAGATACGATAACTAAACAATATCAACAAGTCAGTAGTGAATATCAAAGACAAATAAATGATGCTTTATCGGGAAAACCAAGAACCATAACAAATTATTCAATTAGTGCCGACCCAACACAGGAATTAAGGGACGATATTCTATCGGCAAAACAGAAAAATGATTATGGAACAAGAGAGCAATTAGGGACAAGATTATCGGAACTTTATCCTGAACTTTCTCCTCTGCAAATCCAAAATAAAATTTATGAGTTGATACCAGACATTAAATAATATGGGAAGATTATATCAAAACGAACAAACCAATACCGGAAGACTTTATCAACCCACCCCTCAACCAACAACCGAAAAGAAATTTACTAATGTTGGCGGTAAATTTTCATTGTCCAAATTACCAGATTATACAGGAGAAATATTGAAGGGTATAACAAAAGGAGCTTTATCCACTCTCTATTCCACTGGCAAGATAGCGGATAAATTTTTTGGTTTAATTACCGGACTTGACCCGGTTGAAACCGACCTTGATAAAAAGATTAAAAACTGGATAGTGGAACCAAAAACCACCCTTGAAAATATTGGATTTACAGGAGAACAATTAGGAGAATTTTTAATCCCCGTTGGTAAAGTAGGAAAAATTGAAAAGGGGGCTGGTCTTGTTTCTAAGGCGGTTTCTGGTGCAAAAAATATACTGGCAACCGGATTAGAATTTGGAGGAAAAACATTATTACAAACAGGAGATATTAAAAAGGCTGGAGAATCAGCGGCGTTTGGCGCAGGAAGTATTCCTATTATGGGGACTTTAAGCAAAGCAGCCGAAATGGCGTTTAAAGGATTGCCTGAAAAATTATATGGTCAAATATTCAAACAAACAGGAGATGATTTGGCTGCTAAATACAGAACAATCGCCAACGGAGAAAAACTTAATCCCACATTGGCCAAAGAAGTATTGGATAGAGGAATTTTTGGAACCAGTGAAGGAATAGCAATTAACTCCACAAGAAAATTAAATGAACTTGAAAACAAAGTTCAAGCCACTACAATGGTCGCTAATACGATTGGAAAAACAATAAAAATAGAAAATAAAAAAGCCTATTTGAATATATTAAAAACAATAAACAATCAATTTAAAAGTGGCCTTTTTACGGATAGAGTAAAAACTTCTCAATCTTTAATAAAAGAACTTTCGGGAAAAACAAATGAAATTAAAATGTCTACCGCCTTAGAATTAAGAAGGTTTATAGATAAGATGAGAAATACATCGGCTTTTAAATTAGATTCAAAATTAACTCCAAAACAAGAGGAATATAAAATGGCTGCCGATATTTTGAGAAAAAAATTGTCCGATGCTGGATTAAAAAATTTAATGAATGAAGAAAGAATTTATATTCAAATATTTGATAACATAGTGGATTATGCCGTAGCGAAAGACAATAAAAAATTATTAGGACTTACAGATATTCTTTTAGGAGGTGGGGGAATAGCCGCTGGAGCAACTGGCGCTGGATTAAGTATTGCCGCCGGCGTAAGAGCATTTCAAACCCCGACTACCTTAACTGGTTTGGGACAAGGAATAAATAAATTGGGTAAAAAATTAACCCCCGTTGGCGGAGGAATTAAAGCATATGGAGCAAAAACTATTCAATCGCTTATCCAAAGTCAAAATAAATAAAAATCAAACAAGATTATCAAAATCATCAATATGATGGCCGTTATGGTGGTTTTTACTTTTATTCCAACCAGAACCACTCCCACCAGATGTAAAGAGGACAAGTAAAATCATTATACCAATACCAATAAAAAACCCAATAATTATTCCCATATCTCTATCATACCCCCAAATAATCCAAAAGTCAATAGAAACCAAAACCCCCTTGCGGGGGTAATGGCTAACATCTTTTTCTGAATCAAGAATCAGAATTCAAAGAAAATATGGGAAACTTTGAAGCCCTATAGAACCTCAAAGAAAGACGTTATATAGGCATTAAGATTTAATGCACCTAATCCGATAGTTTAATAATAACAAGCGGTATTTAAATGTCAAGAGTATGCGGCGGGGGCAGGATTCGAACCTGCGAAACATCGGATTAGGATATTTAATAATTTTACAGATTACCGCATTAAACCGCTCTGCCACCCCGCCGCAAAAGCCTCATCTTAATTAAATCACTAAATCTATCTATTAGCAAAAATAACGTGGATAGTTAAAAGTCGCCTTAGAACATAATCTATGACAACCATTAAAACAGAAAAAAGAATAGCAACCCTTGAAACTTGTATGACAGAAGTTAAGGAAGATATTTCCGCCATTAACAGCAACCTCAATAATCACATTAACTCTCTTACAGAAAAGGTTGACCTTATTAAAGGAAAAACCGATACCATTTCCAACGATATGGAATGGATTAAAAAATTCTTCTGGGTCATTGCCACTGCTACGATAGGCTCTTTGGTCGGAGCAATTATCAATCTAATTAAATGAACACTTTTACAGGAGCATTACGAAGTCCAAAGGACAGCCGTGATATTAAACTCGGTTCGGTTCAGGCGCCGGTCGCCCTACCTGAAACCTACTTACCGGACTATTCTAATTTAGAAATCTATAATCAGAACGGCCAATTGGCCTGTTCTGGCCACGCCGGAGCACGCGCGAAAGCCACTCTGGACTACTTAGAAGACGGGAAGGTGAAATACTACTCACCCCGCTTTATCTATGCCTTAGCGAAGCACCTGGACGGCATAACGGGGGGCGGAACATATACCCGAATGATTGGAAAGGTCTTAGCAAGCTATGGAGTGTGCGATAACAACCTCTTTCCTAACACTGTCAGCCTGCCTTACGAGGAGTATAAAAACTCCGACCTGATAACTTCGGCAGCCTTTGAAAACGCCCAACCTCGCATTATCAAGTCCTACGCCTTTGTGGGAACTGACGTGAACTCGTTAAAACAAGCAATCTATCAGAATAAGGCAGTCATTCTTTTAATCTATCCCTTTTTTAAGGGCGGAACAGACGGTCATTTCGTTGTCGCTGATGGCTGGAACGGAAACAAAATCCGCTACGCCAACAGTTTCGGAATGGATTGGGAAACGCGGGGCTACGGTTGGTATGAAGCGGGCGGATTTCAGGAGGTCTTGGAAGCGATGACAATGATTGACCTGCCCGACTCTTACGTTTCGGGTCTGACCAACGATATTGCTATCCTTAGAAAAATAGTTGAACTTTACATTAAACTTAAAACTTTATTAAAGGGCGGTAAATAAAAAAATTATGACTAAAACTAAAGCGATTTTAATGCGTTTCGTTAAGGCGTTTGTCGGAGGTTTTACGGGTGCGATTTTGGCAGCCGGTATAGCTCAAGCCAGCGGCTGGGCGAACTTTACCTCAATTCTTGACGCCTTACTTATTGTCGGACTTACCGGAGGAATTTCCGGTCTTTTACTTGCCCTACAAAAATGGGCTACTTGGGTTGAAGAATAAAAGGACTTCTCATCGCTTCGGGCGGTGAGCAGATATATTATATTATAATACCTCTGCTTACCGTCTGAATAACTTGTTGACTGGAATAGCGGGCGGGGCTTACCGCCATAAATGAGAAAATTCTTTAACAAATTACAGCTTCTACTACCGACCGCAGTAATTGTCGCAACCGTGTTGGGAACATTATTTACCGGAATTAAGTTGACAATCGGGTTGCTAAATGAACAAGCGGAGGCAAGTCAAGATGTAGTTTTGAGGGAATTAACCCCTAATGAGATTTACAAACAATATCTTTTTAATCAACTTAATGGAAACTGGAAACAATACAGGTTATTAAGTGCGATTATAAAATGCGAAAGCGGGTGGGACGAAATGGCCTTTAATCCTAAGTCAAATGACTTTGGCCTTTTTCAAATAAATTATAAAACTTGGAACTCTACCGCAATTAAATTGGGATTAGAAAACTACACGGATTATTGGAGAGATAATTTAGATTTGGGAGTTTGGATTTTTCAGCATTATAAAACAACTCCGTGGAATTGGAGCAAGTCCTGTTGGAAATAATTTTAAATGCTGGGAGTAACACTACATCACCCCTTTGGTTGAAATTTAAACTAACGGTGCCCTAAATTAAGCACTTCTGTTTCGCATTTAATACAAAACTGTCTTATTGCTAAAAAGCCGTCCTTTTGGGGGCGGTTTTTTAATCCCTTGACAAAAAAACAAAGGTGATTAAACTGTGAATATACAGTGTATCTGTGTTGTGGACAGATTTTAAATAGTGTGGTATAACTATATTCAAGCCACCTATTGAAAGTCTTTTGGCCACAACCCAGAGGACGAGTATAATAGGTGGCTTATGGTTACAAAACCAATACAAGAATATCTTTCTTGGAAAGCCTGTTCTCGCAAGAGGGCGGCAGAAAATTATAAAATATGGTTGGTCAGGTTCAAAGAGTTTTATGGGAAAGATTTAATGGCCGCTCAATTAAGCGATGTTATAAATTGGGCGAACCGATTGGAGGATAGGGGATACTCTTTGTCCACTCGGGCCGGAGCTTTGATTGCTCTCAGGGATTTTTACAAATTCCATTATTTTTTGGAGCATACCAAATTTCCTTTTTCCCTGATTAAACCGCCCGATGTTATTTCCAAGCACTACGAATTTCTAACGCAAGAAGAAACCGATATTATTCTGAATGAAATGGGGGAGGAGAAAATACTGGACATTCGGGATAAGGCAATGATTTCTTTTTTAAGCGATACCGGTGTCAGAGCTTCCGAGTTAATGGATATGAACTCCTCCGACATCAATCTTAGTAAAATGAACGCCACTATCCTGACAAAAAAATCCCATCAGTATAGAATGATATTCTGGCACGGAGAAACGCACCGACTTTTAAAACTTTATCTATGGAAACGAAACGCTTATTCCAACGCTGCCGCTCTTTGGCTTTCATTCGGAACAAATTTAATCATAGAACGCCTCAGTAAAAGAACTTTGGAAAGAATGGTTAAGACGAGAGCAAAAATAATAGATTATAAAAATATCGTTGTTCATTCTTTCCGGCACAAGTTGGCTCACGAACTTTTAGAGAACGGTGCAACCAATTCTCACATTCAGGCAATCTTGGGACACGGCTCAATTCTTTCCACCGAACCTTACACGCATTTGACGAACCCAGAAATGGAAAACTTTTATTATAAATTTACTCGGAGAGACGTCAGTTATCCACAAGCAGAAAAAAGTATAGATTTTATGCGGGTAAAACAGGGCTAAAATAGGGTCTTCGGGGCTTGAAAAGAAATAAAAAACGCCTATACTAATAATAGAACCTTGAAATAGGATATTCTCATGATCGCCGTTAGAAGCGATTTAATTAAAACCTTATGTGTCGCAAAATCGTATTTGGACGACACTTGGTAAAAATTAAATTAGTTTATAGTTAGTTTCTAACGCCGATCGAAAGGTCGGTGTTTTTATTTAACGACACTATGTTAAAAATAAATTATTTTGACACTCCTGAACTAAGGAGAAATTGGGGCGATGGGGCTATAGAATTTATGAATTATCTTTTAACCCCAAAAGAAGAAATTGAAAATGAAATCGCCAACGAAAGAATTGAAGATTTGCAAGCTGACCATGATTGCCACTTAGACGAACTCGGAGAAGGTCATTGCGATAATCCAATTCATAAAGAGTTTTAGTCGGAAGGGAAGCACTGCGGGGGAGTTTAGGAGTTGTGTATGCGGCTTCGCTTCCACAATTCAAACCTCCCGCAGTAAAAAAATTTATGGTGGCATTTACACCCGAACAATTAAATAGGGCGATTAAAAAAGAAGAATTAAAAGAAGCGACGAGAGAAATCACTATCGGATTTTTCTTTTTGGCTATTTTAATTTTGATAATTTATGGAAAATAAGACTTGGGGATTAGCTGAAATTTGGAACAATTCTCTATTAGATAAAGAAGAAAGAGAATTGACAAAAAGAGATAATTTATGGGCAAGTGAATTGGGGAAAGCCCCGATTGATTTATGGTTAAAAATGCGCGGAGTAAAACCTACCAATCCGCCAAATGCTCGGTCATTAAGAAAATTTGAAGCAGGCAATGTTTTTGAATGGATTATTTCTTTAATTTTAAAGAGGGCTGGAATTTTAAAGGAGAGCCAAAGATGGAGTTCTTATCAATACGATGGTTTATTGAAAGTCACTGGAAAGGCAGATTTCATAGCGGGAGGAAAACCTGATATAGAACAGTGGAAAAAAAGTATAGAGATACTTGATTTGCCTGACATCTTTTTAAGGGCGGGCGAAAGAATAGTAAAATATTTCTCTGAAAAATATCCAAATGGATTAGATGAAATACCATTAGAAATTAAGAGTGTTTCGGCATTTATGTTTGAGGCACTGGAAAAGAGAGGAATAAGTAGCAAAATACACAGATTGCAAGTATTTCATTATCTAAAATCGGAAAATAGACCAATAGCCAATCTTGTTTATATCTGTCGCGATGATTTAAGAATGATGGAATTTGCAATAGAAAACCCTTCAAGTGTTGAAAATGAATATAAACAGGCGATTGAAAACATAAGTAAATACCATTTATCAAATGAGCAACCACCATTAGAAAAACCAATTAAATTTGATGATGATATCGGTAAATTCTCTAAGAATTTTAATGTGGCGTATAGCGGATACCTAACAATGCTTTATGGATTTAAAGACCAAAAAGAATTTGATGATAAATACATTCCAATCGTTGGAAGATGGAATAGGGTAATGGCAAGAATAAAAAGTGGTAAAGATATTACTCCTAAGAATAGTTCAGTTTTAGATGAAATTAAGATAGAGGGATTTAATTTAGATGAAATAACAAAAAACTTTATCTTTGACAATGAAGAAATAGAAGAATAAAGGTCGGTTAAAAACTAAAACTATGCCAATTATAAAAATAAACGATACTAAATACCTAAACAGGGAAACTGAAATCAAACATAAAGATATTATTGTTTTGGAAAACGAGGGGGCTTGGGAAGAATCTGATAACTTTAAAAAGCCAGATGGAACACCCAGCAATCAATTTAGTATTTTAATCAGGTTGTCAAACGGAGATATACGGTCAACTATTTTTAACTGGACAAATGTTAAATTGTTGGCAAAGGCTTTCGGAAACGATAGCGCTAATTGGGTGGGAAAGGAATTAAGGGCTTGGAAAACTAAAAGTGAGAAAGCAAAGTCCGGCTATTCCTTTATGTATGTTCCAACCGATTGGGAAAGAAACGATATTGGAGAATGGATTGTTCCTGGGGAAATAAACCAGGAGGAGCAAATTAACCCCGAAGACCTCCCTTTTTAAACCGGAACAGGCTGAGTTCGGTAAATCTGGGACACGCTTTTTCGCCCGTGCCTCAGTCAGGAGTTCAACTCTCCTGTCGGCCTCTCGTTTGGTGGTTTATGAGAAACAAAACAGGAAAACTCAATAAACTTAACAACCAATGCGACTAATTGGCGGTTTTTTGTTATGGCCAACCCACAAAAAGAGAACGGAAACACACAAATCGCTAATGAAATTTTAGAAGCTCTTTGTAAAAAACGAATTTCAGGGCAGTCAATGCAGATTTTACTCTTCATAATCCGCAAAACTTACGGCTGGCATAAAAAAGATGACCAAATTTCCCTATCTCAATTCTGTCTGGGAACGGGGTTGGATAAGCCCCATATCGTAAGAAATATAAGGAAATTAACGACCCAAAATATGGTCATTTCCCAAAAAGGCAACGCTAAGGGCAATAAATACAGATTTAATAAGGATTTTGACACTTGGAAATCATTGCCCGAAAAGGCAACCATTGCCCAAAAGGGAAATTTACCGTTGCCCAAAAAGGCACATACAAAAGAAACTATTACAAAAGATATTAATATATATATAGCAAAGTTTAAAAAAATCAATCCTACTTATGAGATTATTTATAAAAACAAGACAGAAAGGGGGGCGCTGGAACGGCTGATTAAAAGGTTCGGCTGGCCTGAGATAGAGGCGAAAATAGACTTCCTCGCCGCTCATAAGAACGATAAATACTGCCCCCAAGCCTTTACCCCTTACAAAATGGAAGTAAAATGGCCGCAATTAGAAAAGTTCGTCCTTGAAAAGACAAGGGAGGAGAGAGAATACAAGGTTCAAAGTAGTTTAGTTAAAAGACCGGTTGACCCAGAAGGGCTTAAAAGGATAGCCGAAATGAAAAAAGGTCTAAGTTTTAAAATGCCCGAAGAAAATGAAGAAGATTAAAAAGTCAAAATATCCCGATTTTCGTTTAATTAAAGATACTGCTGGAAAAATATCCAATGGCGTTTATATAAAAAATGACGGAAGTGAAATAATAATCGCTTTCGCTTGGGGAGATGATTTAAGGTTTCGCCCATTAAAAGAAGGTGAAAAAAGTTTATGAAAAAAGTCAGAGTTCCCATCATAGGCGAAATTATAGCTGATGAAAAAGGCAATAAACTAATCTATACCTGTGCCGAATGTAAAGAGGATTGTAATACGGTTTATTGTTTAGGGGGTCGCTGGCTTTGTTATGAGTGTTTTAAAAAACAAAAAAATGAAAAATAAACTTATTGCTATCTTAATTTTACTCATCTTCCTTATCGTCTTTTTCTATCTTCTTAATACCTGTAAAGAATATCGCTTCTCCCGTTCCTTGGTTGATTTGGGGGTGAGAGAGATTACAGCTTATGACCCGAAAGACCCCTATCAGACAGACACTACACCTTGTTTCACTGCCGCCGGCGACATCTGCCATACTCCCAACGCCATAGCTTGTCCGCGCGAAATCCCACTTCGGTCGGTAGTGGTGATAGAGGGAAAGGATTATATCTGTTTAGACAGGTTGAACATTCGTTATTCTAATCGTTTTGACTTAGCCCTAAAAGAGGGGGCAAAAGAATTCGGACTTCAACGACTTAATGTTTATTTAAAAAAATGACCACTTTACAGTTGTTAAAAAAACTCTTCCCACAGGATAAGGTTAAAAAAATACAGGGCGAGCAGATTTATAAGCGAATAAGCAGAGAGGGGGATTTGGATATAATAACTTTTTACTTCGTTGTCCTTAGGGGAAGTAAGGTGCGGGCGGAAATAAACACCCTCACCAATCAGGAAGTTGAGCAAATGGTTGAAATGAAACGCCTTTGCAAAAGAGAAGATAACGTGTGTTATAAAATAGCGTTTAGAGTTAATAATAAATTTATCTTTCAATATATTTAAAGTCGCTTAATCGTTAAAAAAATATGTATCAAGTTAGGCACGGCGATTTACTTATTCAGCAAATAAACGAATTGCCAAAAAACTTAATAAGGTTGAATACGAATATCGTTATGGAGGGCGAGGCTACCGGACATCATCACAGTTTAGTCGCCACCGATTTTCAGATGTATAAGGACGAAAATGGAGTAAAGTATCTTGAACTCCATAAAAATTCCGAGATTAGTCATCAGGAACACGGGACGCTCCCGCTTGTTAAAGGGAAGTACATCGTTCACATAGAAAGGGAATTTGACCCCTTTGCCGATTTAATTCGTCAAGTTCAAGACTAATATGTTAGAAACTTTAAACGAAGAACAAATTATTTTAATGGAAAAGGTGAAAAAAGAGTGGCTTGATAAAATTTTTACCACTCCATTAAAGTTGAACAAGAGAAAGGCACGAAGCCTGATTGGCTGGTTATATGAATTTTCTAAATTAGAAAAACCAAAAATAATTTTTGTTGACAGTCCTTTAGCCATTCAATATGCGTGTAATATGTTGAAAGGCCAAGTTTACGACCAAGTTAGCGACCAAGTTAGCAACCAAGTTCGCGGCCAAGTTCGCGGCCAAGTTTACGGCCAAGTTAGCGACCAAGTTAGCAACCAAGTTCGCGGCCAAGTTAGCAACCAAGTTCGCGACCAAGTTAGCGACCAAGTTAGCAACCAAGTTCGCGGCCAAGTTAGCAACCAAGTTCGCGACCAAGTTAGCGACCAAGTTAGCGACCAAGTTCGCGGCCAAGTTAGCGACCAAGTTAGCAACCAAGTTCGCGGCCAAGTTAGCAACCAAGTTCGCGACCAAGTTAGCGACCAAGTTTACGACCAAGTTAGCGACCAAAAATTTGAATTTTTTTCTTTTTCTTCTTATGGCGCCGTTGACGATTATGGTTGGTTGGCTTTTTATGATTTTTTTGAAAGATTGGGGATTGTTAAATTAAAAGATTTTGATAAATTCAGGGACTTAATGAATTGTGGGATATATGATATGGTTCAACTTAAAAATTATTGTGTTGTTTGTGGGTTACCAGAATATATTTTAAGGGATACTAATAACAATCTTCATTCCCTAAAGGGTTCGGCAATCAAATGGAAAGACGGATTTGAGTTGTATTATATCAATGGCGTGAACTTCAAGAAAGAATTATGGGATAAGGTTGTTCGGAGAGAGCTTTCCGCTACGGAAATTCTTAAGCTGGAAAATATGGAACAGAGATATATCGCCCTGAAAATTTACGGAGCGGAGAGTTTGTTGAAAGAATTAAAGGCCACTCTTATAGATAAATCAGAAAAAGGAAACGAGCTCTATGCTTTAGATAAAATTATTCCCAATAAGTCCCTGCGATTGTTAAAATATTCCTGTCCCTCTACGGGAAGAGTATATACGAAGTTTGTCCCATTTGAATTTAACAAGGCAGACGAAGCGCAGGCTTGGAGCTTCTCAATTCAATTAAAAGATTATTTGTCGCTTAATTTAGAAAGTTAATATGATAACAGCAGACACAATTCTAAACTCAATAAAAGAAGCGGTTGAGGCCAAGAGGCAACTTAATCCTGATATTTGGCTGGACGCAGCTTTTAAACTTAACGTTTTAATTGGAGATGAAAATGACGTCCTTTTAACCCGCCAGCAGGAAGTCGCTAAAAAAAAGTTGGAATTTTTAACAGCAGGAGATACGGTTGCCGCCGCCAAATTAAAAGTTGAAGCCACCGATGAACATAAAGAAATGATGAGGCAAAGGGCAAAGTGTCATCAAATAGAGGAGTTTATTAGAATATCTAAAATTCAAGCAAGGTCGGCTCAAGGAATGTAAGGATATGAAAAACGAGATGAGTTATTATTTTAATCAATATTGGGCGTTTATTAATCCTCAAATATTGAGAGAGGGAAAATTGACTGATTTATTATTTAATATTTATAAACAAGAATATAAAAAAGTGCCCAAGGGTATTGAAACAAGATTATTTATCATAAATAAAAATTATAAAAATAGGATATTGGGAAAAGTAAAATGATAAAAACTAAACTCTGCAAGCACTCTAAAAGTCCTACCGAAGCATTAAGAAAAAAATGTGTTCAACTGGCTAAACGGATAGCACGAGCTTTAGCTAACTATACTTGTGAATACTGTGGGAAAAAAGAACCCCAAGTTAGAACACACGGAAGTCATATTTATAGCGAGGGGGTTCATCTGAGTATGAGTGCCGATGTAGATAATATTTTATGTCTGTGTGCTACTCATCATATGGCGGCAGGAATGTGGAATAGGGCAGACCATTGGAGTTGGCATAATTCACCGGCAGAGGCAATGGAATGGTTTAAAGAGAATTATCCCGAACGTTATGAAACCTTAAAATTGAGGGCGAGAGAAAATAAAATGTGTGATTTAAAATTTTGGCAAGACAAGTGGGTAGAATTAAATAATAAATATAAAGGCATATCAGGAAATTGGACTATACAAATATTTAAAGGTCTATCTAAAAATAATTAAAGGATATGAAAACAAAAGATAAAACTGAAAACTGGGAAGAAGAGTTTGATAAGTTATTAAGGGATTGGCATTATGAAAATATTAGAGAAAAAGGAATTGATGAGTTAAAGTCCTTTATCCGCCAACTTCTCTCCTCTCAAAAATCCCAAATAGAAAAAGCATTTGGTGGTTGTAAAAATTGTTATGGTAAGGGATATGCGACAACGATTGAATATGCTCAAACTTGCGAAGATTTTGGTGGTGAAGAAATAAAGAGATGGCAACTTTCCGATATAAGATTTTGTAATTGTGAAAGGGGCAAAGAATTGAAAAAGAGATTTCAAGACCAAAAATCCCGCCTCCTTAAAGATAAGATAAAAGAGATAGAGGGATTGAAAGTTATTTGTGGTGGGGAACCTTGGCCGGAAAGGTATATCAGAGATAAGTATTGCAATAAACTTTTAGACCAAGTAATCTCTATTCTTAAAAAATAATATGGATTTACAAACAATATTAAATAACGCAGTGGCCGCAAAAAGAGCAGAGGACTTAAAAAATTCTCCGCAATTATTATTGGGCGAAATGATACTAAAACTTGAATTAGTAAAGAATAAAGACTTGCCTCTTTTTATTGACTTAATGGATAAAAGGCCAAAGGGTATTGATAGTTGGAGAGGTATTTATGCAGAACTCGCAATTCAGACAGAAACTTTTGGGTCATACAATACTGATAAAATAGAGTGGGAAAGTAAAGATGGAGAATATAAAAGTTATGTTCAGAAAGAGATTGGGAAAGAAAATCCCACAGTTGCTGAATGGATTGATGTTTTAAAAGAGGCTGTTGGAAAGACCTTTACGGGATATAAAGGCGGAAACTTTACTATGGGAAAAGGAACGCCCGTGTATCTTGCGGAAAATGGAGAGGCAAGTTTTAAAACCGATGACAAGGAGATAGATGAAAAAGATTATTCAAATTATAAAACAACCTATTTTATAGATGTTAAAGAAGAAAAAGATAAGGTTTATTTAATAACTGCGTTTGAAGATTAACCCCTTTTATGACCCAAGAAGAATACAAAAAAGCGAAGTTAAAGGAATTTAGAAAGAAGCTAAAGAATGGCGATTTTACTATTGATGGATTTCCAAATGCCGAAGCTGTTCACTTTTTTATCCACTCCACCATAGACGAAATCTTTGGACGTATCAAGTTTAAAAAAGTCGCATTAAAGAGATAAATATATGAGTAAAAAATTAACAAAATATAATCCAATCAAAACAATCAAAGTTTATTGTGCCATTCAAGACCGAAATACTTTGCCCAAAGAACCTTTGTATAGATGGGCCGCGGAAGATGGACAAAGTATGCGATGGGTAGAAGTTTATGCTGTATTTCCAACCAAAAAAGTCGCAAAAGAATGGGTTAGACATTGGAGGAATTCTGATGATTTTACGATTGTAGAGAGTGAAATAAAAATTCCTGAAGCCAATTAAATATATGTCAAAACTAAAATCAGTAAAAGCGTGGGCGGTGATACAACCAGAATTTGAAATCCCAGTATGTGCTTGTCCTGTAGTTAGAGAAAAAATGGGAAAGAAGACCACTTTTAAACCGTGTGCTATTTTTATAAAAAAATCAATGGCCAATGAAGTTAAGGAATATTCCTATTCACAAAACATAAAGGTCGTCCCCATTGAAATAGTTTTTAAGTCGTAGTTAATATTAAATATATGACAATATTAGAAGTTTTAGAAAACGCCGATTATAACTTACAAAACGCAGAAATAGATATGCAAATTCAAATGGCAAAAGAACAGTTGCATAATGCGCTTATCTTAATAAGTAAAGGATTGGGACTTGAAGATGAATTTGATGAAGAAAAATTAACAAGCGAAGACATTTCTAACCAACCACCAAATCCTAATCCAGTTATTAATATTAAAAACTAATTATGTCAATACAAGAAGCAATTAAAAAATCGATTGAGGGCGGATATTATAGATTCATAAATGGTAAGGGGGCTGATAATAAAACATTAAGACAATTAGTATCTGTCCAATATGATATGAACGAAGCTACTGGTGAAATAGAAAAACAACTCCTTGACCCTCTCTTTTGGCAATGTCTTGGAAAAAGTTTGGGGTGGGGAGCAATCGGCAATGAAAGTATTTTAACTCCCGAATGGAAAATATATTGGCACCGCTTTATAGATTATTTAGCAGAAGGAAAGTCGGCCGAAGAATTTTTTAAAGAGTTATAACCCCCCTATGTCCCACAAAAAAGTAAAAGAGAGAGAATATAAATATTTTCAACTTATAATTCCGGGCGGAGAGTTTTTACCCGATTGGGTAGATGAGGTTCGGGCCAAATCAAAAAATGACGCCGCCCATATATTCAGAAAAGTTTTAATGGAGAGAGAAGTAAAATGGTTTCCCCTAAGAAAGCTATACAAATTTATAAAGGTCAATTAAAAGGTTTTAAGATATGAAAGAGATTAAAAGTAAGAAGAAAGTTTGTAAATATTACCGAGTTTTTTTACCTACAATAAAAGGAATGACCAAAAGGCAACTCAATTCTTTAAGACAGAAAATAAAGGAGGAGGACTTTATCCATTCAATTCAAATGGCTGGACTGGAAAATATGGAAGAAATGTGGGACTGGATTTGTGTTCAGATAGGATTAGATGAAGATGGTAAAGATGTTATTGAAACTATCAAAGCTTTTATTGGACTGAAACTTTTGGAACAGAGAAGGGCAATTATTCAAGGAATTTTAGACGATACTGTAAACACCAACGAAGATGTTTGGACCGGCTCGGAAATAAGAGAATATTTAGAGAAAGAGTTAAAAAATGAACCTTAAAATAAAACCTCATAAAGCTAAAATACTTCTGGTAGATATTGAAACCTTCCCAAACATCGGATACAGTTGGGCTAAATACGAACAGAACATAATAGATTTCATAGAACATTGGTATATTTTGTGTATCGGATACAAGTGGCTCGGAGGGAAAACAAAGGTAATGGGACTGCCCGATTTCAAGGGCTATAAAGCCGGCGGCAAAGACGAAGCATTGGTAAGATTTATTTGGAAACTGTTGGACGAAGCTGACATCTGCGTAGCCCAGAATGGAAACGATTTTGATTTTAAAAAGATTAACACAAGGTTTTTATACTACGGCCTAACTCCACCTTCTCCTTATGCGACAGTTGATACTTTACAAGTAGCCCGCAGAAAGTTTGCCTTTAATTCTAACAAGCTGGACGATTTGGGCAGGGATTTGGAAATCGGCCGCAAGGTTGAAAATCAAGGTTTCCCTCTATGGTTGAGGTGCGAAAAGGGGGAGAAAAAAGCTTGGGCGCTGATGAAGAAATATAATCGGAGAGATGTTGACCTCTTAGAAGAACTTTACTTGAAAGAACTTCCGTATATCTCAAATCACCCGAACCTTGACGTCTACTCTAATCTGCCCGTCTGTCCTCGTTGCGGGTCAAGTAAGATACAAAACAGAGGCGAGAGTATAACGCAAACTTATATCTATCAACGCTTTCAGTGTCAAACCTGCGGTGGCTGGGGACGTTATGTAAAGGGGCAACGTAATAGCATTATAAAGACAGTTTAAAGGTCGGAGTTAAATAGATAAAACTATGTTTGGTAAAAAACAAATACAAGATAATAGTTTGGAAGCAGCCCAAAAAGAGTGGGCGACCAATCACCGAATTGAATTGGCTGAAATTGAGGCGAATCATAAAATTGAATTGAAAGAAAAAGACTTTCAATTAAAGCATTTTGAATCAGAGGCAATGAAGACCGCCAATGAAAGGATTAACCAATTAGAAAAAGAAAAGGCAGTCCTTCAAAAAGAGAAAGAAATGCTTGATAAAATAACCGACCTTAATGCCGATGTTATTGATGTTAAGGATTTGGTTAAGAATTTAATCTCTAAGCTTCCTGAGATTAAATTAAGCAGTTTGTCGGTTCAAGCGAATAAGGAATAATGTTTTTCTCTCAAGGAAATAAAAATAGAGCTCAAGAAATAAGGACTGCACTGGAAAGAAGTTTTGATTGTCCACTTGATTTTATGGTCAGGAATTATGATTATTCGTGGATGGTATATTCGGTTCAGGGAACTTGTTGTAAAATTACCGATGAAATTGCCAATTACCTATCTCAAAGAGAAAGTGAAAATCCGAGAATAAATAAAATAATATTTACCCAATCACTTACCACAACTTGGTTTGATGAAGCGAATGCTTATACTTATGCCAATCGGGCAATAGAAGAAGCGTGGAAGATAAACACAGAATGGCTGTATGGAAATTGGAACCTTTATGTTAATGGTTGTGATTTTATTAAAGACGCCCCATTAGAGTCAAAACAAAAGGTAAATTGGAAGAAATTAAGATTATTGTATTGGGCTTATTTTCTAAAACATAAAGAAAAAGCTTTTTAGTCCTTCCCTTGCTCATCTATAAAGGTGGGCAAAACAAGGCCTAATAATTGCAATTATGAAAGCCACTTGTCGCAAAGTGATTATTTTTATTTATGTCGGATATAGATTTCTTAGAAAATTTAAAGAAGTTTGAACCCATCTTAAAAGCCGAGTGTCATAAACACGAGATTTCCGGTATGGAATGGGAGGATTTGGCGCAGGAAGTAAGGTTAAAACTCTATCTTAAAAAGGATACTTTCAGAGGAGAGAGCAGTTTTAAGACTTGGGCTAATAGGGTGATGATAAATTGTATTATTGACCTTGAAAGGACCAGTAAGACCAAAAAGGCCAGTCATTTGAATGAGGCTGATGATTTAGACCGAATAAAGGAGGAAGAATTTGACTTTTAGACCACGAATGTCGTCTATTGTTATGATAGAACGATATTAGGAAACTAAGTTGTGTAAATCAATATTTTATTTTTTCCATCTAATATCGTTCTAAGTATAGTTTCCCTGGCCCATTTGCTATTGGGGCCTTCTCCAGGCGGTGGGCCGGAGAAACGTCTATGATAAAGGAATTAAGACGAGAAATATTACAAGCGAGTTTTGACGCTGGGGCTTGCCACATCGGATCGGCCTTGTCTTGTTTGCCGATAATGTATGGGTTATTTTACGAGGTTTTAAAAGATGATGTTTTTATCTTTTCAAAAGCAAGTGGAGTGGCCACCTATTACGCCATTCTTGCGGATAAAGGATATTTTCCAAAAGATAAGTTAGCTTATTACTTAAAAAATTATCCGTTAGCCAGCAAGGAAGTTCCAGGAGTTTTACATTCTGTTGGTTCTTTGGGACACGGACTTCCGGTTGCCGTAGGATTGGCTTATGCCAATCCCAATAAAAGAGTTTTTGTTTTAATAAGCGATGGCGAGGTTGAAGAGGGAACGACCTATGAATCGGCACTTTTTGCCCATCAGCACAATTTAAAAAACCTATATGTCTATGTTGACAATAATGGAATTCAGGCCTGCGGGAAAACGAATGATATTCTTAATTTAGATTTGGCCCTTAATTTTTTTCAGAAGATGTTTCCTAATTGTTATAACATTCATACGACCAAAGGAGATGGTGTTTCGTTTATGGAGAATACGGTTGAGTGGCATTATAAAAACATTGATGAAGAGTTATTAAAGCAAGCATTAGAAGAAAATGGATTTTAGAAGACAATTTTTTAATCAAATGTGTGAATTGGCCGAGAAAGATAAGGACGTCATTTTGCTGACTGGTGATTTAGGTTATTCCTTTTGCGAAGAATATGCTCATAAGTTTCCTAAACAATTTATAAATTGTGGTTGTATAGAACAGAGTATGGTTGGGATTGCGGCGGGAATGGTTTTGGGTGGTAAAAAACCATATGTTTATTCGGGAACTATATTTTTACTTATGCGGGCTTATGAACAGGTGAGAGATGATGTGGCATATAATAACTTGAATGTTAAATTGATTGGAACGGGAGCAAGTCAATTTCTCGGCTTTACCCATAATTTACAAGGGAATGAAAACGAACAGGATTTATTAAAAAATCTTCCGAATATAAAAAGTTTCTATCCTCAGAATGAAGAAGATTTAAGGTTAGCGCTTTTATCATTTGGGCCGGCATTTATAAGAATATGATTAAGGGAAAAAGAATTTTAATTACCGGAGGGGGTGGTTCAATCGGTTCGGAGCTTGTCCGTCAACTCTGTATTCATAATAAAATATTTATTCTTGATTTTAACGAAACGGCCACTTTTGACCTGACTGAAGAATTAAAACAAAAAGGTTATTGGGTAGTTTGCAGGATAGGAGATATACGAAATAAAGAAACTGTCCAAGATGTATTTTCTGATTTTAAACCCCAATTAGTTTTTCACGCTGCCGCTTATAAACACGTTACGCCAATGGAATGGTATCCCGAAGAGGCGGTTCAGACAAATATATTGGGAACTCTCAACGTTTTAAAGGCGGCCAGAAATTTAGAGTGTATAGAAAAGTTTGTTTATATCTCAACCGACAAAGCGATTAACTCTAATTCGGTAATGGGAGCGACGAAGAAAGTTGGAGAGATAATGGTTAGAAATCAAGGAAAGGGATATGTGGTTGTGAGGTTTGGAAATGTTTTGGGGAGTAGGGGTTCGGTTATTCCTTTGTGGCAATCTCAAATAGACAGGAATGAGAAACTAACCGTCACCGATAAGAGAATGACCCGATATATGATGACTATTCCGCAAGCTTGTGAATTAGTTGTGAAGGCGACTGAAACTGGAAGGGGTGGAGAGATATTTATTTTAGAAATGGGAGACCCTATTAACATATTAGAACTTGCTCAAAAAGTAATTAGCGAAAGCGGAAAAGATGTTGGAATTAAAATGATAGGAATTAGACCAGGCGAAACCTTAACTGAGAAATTAATGACCGAAGAAGAACAAAAAGTCGCTATTAAAAATGATAAATTTTGGATAATCAAATGAAAGTAGATTTTATAAACTCTGGTTATCGTCGCTATTGGGCGAAACACGGAAAAGAAGTTTTACAAGCCATAGATGCTTGCGGAAAGCGAGGAGATTATGTAATGCGGAAAGACCTTTTAAAATTTGAAGGAAAATTGGCAAGGTTTACCGGAACAAAGTATGCTGTCGGAGTGAACAGCGGAACGGACGCTTTGAAGTTGTCTTTGGTGGCGTTAGGTATTGGAAAGGGAGATGAGGTAATCACGGTTGGACATACCTTTATCGCTTCCATACAGGAAATAGTCCATTGTGGAGCTATCCCGATTTTAATTGACGTTGGAGAAGACGGTCTAATGAATTGCGATTTAATTGAGCCAGCCATAACCGAACGAACCAAAGCTATAATGCCCATTCATTTATCCGGTAAGGTTTGCGATATGGATAGGATAATGACGATTGCCAAGAAGCACGGCCTTGTCGTGATTGAAGATGCTTGCCAGGCAATGGGAGCTTCGTGGAATGGAAGGCGGGCGGGTTCAATAGGGGATACGGGGTGTTTCAGTTTTATTTCTCCTAAGTTAATGGGGGGAATGGGAGACAATGGGGCAATTACCACGAACAGGCAAGACCTTTATGAAAAACTTTTGCTTTTAAGAAATCATTGGAACATTACACAAGGGGCCTTACACGGACTTAAAATAAAGCAACCCGAAATAATGAATTGGGGATACAACACAAGAATGGATAATATCCAAGCTGCGATTTTGAATGTTAAATTTAAATATTTTCCCCAGATTTTAAAACGGCGCCGGAAAATTGGAATGATGTATAACAGAGGACTAAAAGGATTGCCTTGTGGACTTCCACTTCAACAACGAGAACAGGTTTATCAGGAGTATATTATCCGTCCTGACGACGCAATCAAATTCAGGCAATATATGGCTGGTAAGGGCGTAGAGGTGCTTGTGAGGGACACTACGCCTAATCACAAGTTAAAAGGATTGGGATTGGAACATTTTAATCTTCCTGTTACGGAAAGAATGGCAAGGGAGGCGGTGCGTCTTCCAACCTATCCCGAATTAACCGATAAAGAGGTCGCTTATATTATAAAGTGCGTTAAAGGATATTATGGATTTTAAATTTTGTTCCAAATGCGTAATGGACGGCTCGGCTGAAGAAATAACATTTGATGAAAATGGAGTCTGTAATTTTTGTCATCAAGCTCAGAACGCTTTAAAAGAAATTGAGGAGGAAAAACAAAATCTTCCCAAGATGATTGAACGAATTAAAAAAGAGGGTTGTATATTGGGATTAAGCGGAGGGGTTGATTCTTCAACTGTTCTCCATTTAGCTGTTAAATTAGGAATAAAACCTTTTTGTTTTTCATTAGATAATGGTTGGAATGAACCGAAGGCTGATGAGAACATATCCAATTTAGTTAAAAAAACTGGTGTTCCCTTTGAAAAAGTTTCGGTTGACCCTGATGTTTACAAAGAACTTCAATCAGCATTTATCAAAGCGGGACTTCCGAATATAGAAATTCCGACAGACCATATTTTAATGGCGATAACTTATAAAATGGCCGTTAAGCACGGAGTTAAATGGATTTTATCCGGTGGCAATGTGGCGACCGAAAGTATAATGCCTCCGAGTTGGGGATATAGCGCCAGAGATTTAAAACATATTAAAGCAGTATATAAATGGGCAACCGGAGAAAAATTAAAAGGATTGCCCGTTTGTGGATTATTGAAATGGAATTGGTATAGATGGTTTAAGAGATTAAAAACTTTTTATTTGCTTGATTATATTGATTATAACCGAGATAAAGCGATTGAGTTATTGGAAAAAGAATATGACTATAAGAATTATGGCGAGAAACATTGCGAATCAACTTGGACTTGGTGGTTTCAGAATTATTATTTATACACTAAGTTTGGAATAGATAAAAGAAAAGCGCATTTTTCCTCTTTGATAAATTCAGGTCAAATGACACGAGAGAAGGCAATGGAATTGTTGGCTTATCGGCCAGTTTATCCTGAATTGGGAATTGAGAAAAAAGTATTAACCTATCATAAGCATAAACACGAAGATTTCCCGATGGATAAGTGGTATGGCCGGATTAGTAAATTTGTTAACTTTTTTAAATGATTTGGCAGTGTAGATGGTCGCCGACAATCGGAGAACTGGAAGCAACCCATCAGGAAGTTTGGGGAACTGATGAATATATTGATGATGAGAGACCAACTGTTTTCTTCGGACTTTATGGATTGCCGGACTTTTATGTTCTTTGGCGGCATAAGGGGAAAAGGGCAATTTTATGGGCAGGTTCTGATATAAGACATTTTCGTAATGGCTATTGGTTAGACGAAAAAGGAGAGATGAAACTTGCTCCGACCGAAATGGCAAAATGGATAAATAAAAATTGTGAGAGTTGGTGCGAAAATAAAATTGAACAGGACGTCTTAAAAGGATTGGGGATTGAAGCTAATGTTTGTCCGTCATTCTTAGGAGATGTTAGAAAATTTACCCCTCAGAAAATAGAAAATAGAAAAAGATATTATTCAAGTGTTAGCGGAAACGACTTTGGATTATATGGTTGGGAAAAAATAAACGAAATAGCAAAACAAAATCCCGATACGGAATATTACCTGTATGGAAATACACTTAAATGGGAAGCTCCATTTAACGTAATAATTCGTGGGAGAATTTCAAAAGAACAAATGAACGAAGAGTGTAAAAGTATGACCGGAGCGATAAGAATGGTTGAGTTTGAGGGTTGTTCTGAAATAATAGTGAAATCTGTTTTGTGGGGACAAAAACCAATTTCATTGATAGATTATCCATTTTTAAAAAGCGAAAATCAAAGAGACGAATTGTTAAAAGTTTTAAATAACTTTCCGTGGAACAGAAAAAAATAATTCACTTTCTATATTGCCCTTGGACGGGCTTGGGTCTTTACAACGGATTTCGGGGAAATCGCTGGCTTCGCAATCGTATTAAAGTATTCAAGCAATTTGTTATCCCTGCTTTAAAAAATCAAGTTAACAAGAATTTTGTATTATGGTGTGGTTGGCGCAGAGAAGAAAAATACAATCGCTATGTCAGAGAATTGATAGCTTACTTAGACGAGATAAAAGAATTTAAAACAATTCATACATTTCACGGAGTTTGTTTTTGGGACGATAAGTATTCTGATGTGGAGGCGAGGAATAGATTATTAACAAGCTTACACGGCTCAATAGGAGAGCTTTTAGACACAATAGGGGAGGTGGATTATGTCTATATGACCATTCAACCCTCAGACGATTGTTATGACAATAATTTAGTTGAAGGCATACAAGGTCTGTTTAAGGAGGCGCCGGCAATGGAAGCGTTTGGTTTTACGAAAGGATACATAATGGATTATCGGACAAAAGAATTAGCCGAATACAATCCCACTACCAATCCGCCTTTCTTTACGATTAAGTTCCCAAGAGATATTTTTATTGACCCATTAAAGCACGCCAATTATACCGGACCATATAAATCTCACGAATATGTCGGAGATAAGTTGGCTTATGGGCAAATTGATGAGAGGGGATTTTTGGTGGGAATACACGGAGAGAATATCTCAACTGTATTCAACCATCCATTTAGGGGTCGGAAAATTGAAGGAGAAGAAAAAGATAGAATTCTAAAAAGCTTTGGGATTAGCGATGTTCCGCCATTAAAAATAAAAGTTAGTGTGCGTAAATGGTTATTGAGAAAATTGCCCCATAAGGTTCAAAGAAAATTAAGATATCTTTTTGGCGAAAAGATTTTTCAAAAGTTTTATGAATTTTTAAGAGGATGAGATTATTCAACACTACAAACAAGTGGAAAAATTGGTGGATAAATCGGAAGTTAGATTGGAAGGTTTCTTATTTAGATAATTGGGACCACCCCCATCGTTATTTGATTTCCGCCTTATTAAGCAGGTTGCAATGGATTTCCTTAATTGAGATAGGTTGCGGGGCGGGAGCGAACTTAATGAATATAATTAAAAATTTACCGGGCAAACAAGTCGGTGGCGTGGATGTTAATTCCGAAGCCATTGCGTTGGCAGAAAAAACTTTTAAACACGGAGTTTTCAAGGTCGGTTCTGCCGAAGATATTATGATGTCCGATAAGTCAACCGATGTGGTGTTAAGCGATATGTGCTTAATTTATGTCGGTTCAAAAAAAATAAAAAAATATCTGTTGGAAATGAAGAGAATTGCCAGAAAATATGTCGTCTTATGCGAATTTCACAGCGATAATTTATGGAATAAATTGGCTCTTAAAATAAACTCTGGCTATAACGCATATAATTATAAAAAGCTTTTAACGAAATTGGGCTTTTATGATGTGATGTTGACCAAAGTTCCGACAGAATCGTGGCCGGGGGGAGACCCGCAACGCACCTTCGCCTATTTAATAGTTGCGAAAGTTCCTAAAATATGAAACAAAAAAAATATTTCAAAAACAAAATAGAAGCTGTGCAAAAAATGATTTGGGATTTGGAGTTCAAGCGTTTTAAGATTGGGGAGTTACGAGAAGAGATTAGGCAAGAATATGATGAGTTGAAGGCCAAACGCAGCGTTTTGGAAGCTCAAATTAAATCACAAAAAGAAAATCCAACCAAAGAAGCGGGAGAGGTTGCCAAGTTGGAAGACCAATTAGCCCTTCTTAATAAGGATATAGAAAAATCAGAAAATGATATGAAAGGGTTAGATTTACAAGTAAATGGAATAAGGCCGTGCGCTGATTATCCTGAGGGGGTGACGGGAGTAAATCAGCAATTAGGGGCATTAAGAGATTTAATCCCTATGATTAAAAGTTATATCAAAATATTATGAAGGTTCTAATCACAGGAGATAAAGGTTTCGTGGGAACGGAAACAAAAAAGTTTCTTGAAGTTAATGGTATTGAATGGGTTGGATATGACTTAATGGATAGATGTGATATTAGGGACATTCTTCAATTAGAAGAAACGGTGAAGATGGTTAATCCTGATAGAATTCTCCATTTGGCGGCCATAGCGAGGTTTGCTGATGCAGACAAAGACCCAATGCTTGCTTTTGAAACAAATGTATTGGGAACAAAAAATGTTTCATTGGTAGCGGCTAAATATCATATTCCGGTAGTTTATGCTTCAACTGGTTCTGTTTATATGCCCATATCTGAAACCCCGCCCATTACCGAAGAGTTTAAGGCGAAGGGGAATTCTGTTTATGGCTGTTGTAAATATGCGGGTGAGTTATTCATAAAGAGAAATTGTAATCCCTATATTATTTTAAGATATGCCCATCTTTATGGGAAAGAGAAGAGAATGCATGGGTTGATTGGAGGTTTTGTGGAGAGAATACAGCGTGGTCTTGCCCCTGTTCTATATGGCGGTAAGCAGTCAAATGATTTTACCTATATTAAAGACGTAGCGACAGCTAATTATAAAGCTCTTACTGCCCCTTGGGATAAGTGGAATCAAGTTTATAACATTGGAACAGGAGAGGAATTGACAGCCGAGAAAGCTGGCGAGATTATTTGTGAACTTACAGGATATAAAGGGGAAATAGAGAAAAGGGAGATAAGGACTGTTGACCCGGAACGATTTGTTTATGATTGTTCTAAGGCGGAAATAATGTTGGGCTTTAAAGCGGAATTTGATTTTAAAAAAGGTCTAAAAGATATGTTTCAAACCACGTGACAATATCAGAAGGAGCCACCCCCTTTTTAAAGGGTGGCAAGATTGTCTGACAGAAGGTGGTTTTTAAAAAAAGGAGCTTAAAATGGTAGAAAACACAACGATTGGAGAGAACACGGTTATTTACGACAAAGAATTAAGCAACATTCGTGGTGCTACTATTGGCTCAAATTGTGTTATTCATTCCCACGTATGGATTGGTGAGGGTGTCAAAATTGGCAACAATGTCAAGGTTCAGGCAATGAGTTTTATTCCTAATGGAGTAGTTATTGAAGATGATGTCTTTATCGGGCCCAGAGTAACCTTTACAAATGACAAGTATCCTCAAGTGTCTAAGGAAAGAGGAGAAGAGAAGTGGAAACCTTTAATTACTATCGTAAGAAAAGGCGCTTCAATCGGAGCGGGTGCTGTCATTTTACCGGGAATTATAATCGGAGAAGGTTCTATGATAGGAGCAGGTTCGGTAGTCACCAAAAACATCCCAGACAAAGTTGTCGCTTGTGGTAATCCTGCTGCCATTCACGCAGGAAGATAACACGAGGTAAGGGGTCTTCCTTAATAGACCCCACCTTTTCTATGAAAAAACTATTTGTTATTAGAAAGTTTATTAAAGCGAATAGTGCCGAAGAAGCTATTAAAAAGGATAAAATAACTAAGCCTGATGAAATTTGGGTTGATGAAGATTGGAAAAAAGATAATATAGACAAGGTAAAAAGTAAAGAATGCGGTTTTAAATATAAAAAATAATATGAGCGAAGAACCAGTTAAAGTGGAAGAAAAGTGGAGAAATCCCGATGGAACATTAAAAGAGGGTCATCCTCCATTGGGAAATAGGCCAAAAGGAAAGACAATGAAAGAATTTGCCCGAGAGTTTTTAATGTCAATGTCTGATGAGGATAAAATAAAATTTCTTAATAGCTTGTCTAAGGATATTGTATGGAAAATGGCCGAAGGAAATCCTCAAACGGATATTACTTCGGGAGGAAAAGAAATAAATCCAGTTCCTATCTATGGAGGGCTTTCAACCGGTAACAGCGACCAAAAAGATATTCAGCCTGAAAAAAAGGATTAGAGCAGTGGGCGGAGGAACGGCAGCCTCCAAGACAATCTCAATTCTTATTTGGCTGATAGACTATGCTCAAACAACCAATAATGAAATAATTACGGTTGTTTCCGAATCTTATCCTCATCTTGAAGGCGGGGCAATTAGAGATTTCAAAACGATAATGAAGTCCCAAGATTATTGGGAGGATTCAAAGTGGAATGAATCAAAGCATATTTACACATTCAACGAAGGAACGATTATTGAATTTAAGAGCATTGACAAATTTGGTAAAGCTCACGGGCCAAGAAGAGATGTTTTATTTTTAAATGAAGCAAATAATATAGATTACAGAATTGCCGACCAGCTAATAACAAGAACCCGTAAAGTTATTTGGATGGATTGGAATCCTTCTGAAGAATTTTGGTTTTATACGGAAATGTTAAATAAGAGAGAGGATATTGATTTTATCACTCTTACCTATTTGGATAACGAAGCTCTTGATGAACCGACAAGAATTGAAATTGAATCGCATAGGAATAATAAGAATTGGTGGAAAGTATATGGATTAGGAGAATTAGGAGAAATAGAGGAACGAATTTATAAGGATTGGGAGATAATAGATGAAGTTCCCCATATGGCAAGGCTGGAGAGGCGGTGGTTGGATTTTGGTTATTCCAATGACCCGACCTCAATAGGAGATGTTTATTATTACAATGGAGGATATATTTTAGATGAGCAAGTTTATCAGAAAGGAATGTTGAATAAACAGATTGCCGATTATATCCTTAACTTGCCAAATCCTCAAACTTTAATTATAGCCGACAGCGCTGAACCCAAGTCAATAGATGAAATTAAATTATTGGGCTTGAATGTTTTGGGAGCGGAAAAAGGCCCTGATTCGGTCAGAAATGGAATTGCGGTGGTTCAAGGACAGAGAATATCAATCACTAAAAGGTCTATTAACACAATAAAAGAATACAGGAATTATCTGTGGCTCGTAGATAAAGACGGAAAGATATTAAACGAAGAAGACCCAAAGTTGGCAAATCACAGTATGTCCGGTATCAGGTATGTTATTACTTCGTTAGTAAAGAAACCCACTGTTATTATTCCTCCTCCGTCTAAACCTGTGCTTCCGTATTATGGAGATAGAGAATTATCTTTTTAATGTCTAAATTTTGGCAAGTTAGAATTTCAACATTTATCTGGGGACTGTTAGTTGTGTATTTTTTTACCCGCAAAATTGATGTGGCGACAAAATTATTCTTAACTCAAGTCATAGGCAATACGATAATTATGTATTTAATACTCGGATGGAAAAAGGTAAAATCCAATTAAATATTGAAGGAATAGATGAAGTGGACACTCTTCGTTATCAAGAAATATTAGTTGCCCTTATCGCTTGCGGAGGATTGAGTGGGGTTAAAGGCGGCAGAACTATTATTCATTTTGACCAAGAAGGAGTGTTTCAAGGAATTGAATTGGACTATTGGCCGTGGCGAAGAAGGAAAAAGACTTGATTTTTGGATTTTTTTGTGCTATAATGGATATATAATTAAATAAAGTTTACCCTAACTCTAACATAAGAGCGGGCCATAATAGGCTCGCTTTTATTTTTTTTAATGCCATACAACGCAATAACAAGCACTTGGGAACTTAGCCCTGAAATGACCCGCCTTCAAACAGAGAAGAAAGCGGGTATTGAGCTACAAAAAAGGAAACATGAAGATTGGGATGACAACTACGAACTTTACCGAAATAAGGTAAAGACGAATAGGCTTACTCAAAGGCAGGCTGTTAATATTCCCTTAATGAAAGAAACAGTCAAAACTCTTCTCTCAAAGATAGATGACCCTCCGAATGTGGATTGGAAAGAAATGTCAGGAGATGAAATGAAAGAAATCGTCTATCAGGAAATTTGGGACAAGCAAGCTAAAACTAATAAGTTTGAGTTAATAGATGTTATTGACAAAAAGAATGTTCTCCTTTATGGAATTTCCACGAAGAAACTGAACATAAATAAAGACGGCGTAGGCGTCAGTGTTCTTGATATTTACGATGTAGCCTTTGACCCGTTAATGAATCCTTGGGATTTGGAAAGTGCGAGGTTTATTATCCTTCAAAACATTTTTCGCAGCGTCAGAGAGATTTTAGCCGATAAAAGGTATTTAGCAACAGGAAAAGAGGAATTGAAGATTTGGGCTGATTCTACTCCGGGGATTACTCAGGGAGAAGTCAACAAGGAAGAATGGGAGAAGAAAATGGAGCGCCTCAAGGCGATGGGAATAAACAGCGGAGATTTTCCATATTTTGCCGGAGGGGATAGGATAGTCGGCCTTACAGAACACTATTCTAAGGTTTGGAATGGAAAGGAGTTTGAGAAAAGAGTAATTGTTTATGCCGATGATAAGATAGAACTTTTAAATGAGAAACTTGAAGATTTAATCGGAGTTGATTTTTGGCCATTTGTAGTTTGGGGAGAAGACCCGGAAACAAACGATGTTTATCCTGATTCAGTGGCCGACTTAGTCAGAACTCCAAATAAGGTTCTTAATGTTTGGTTTTCTCAACTGATTGAAAATAGAACGCTTAAGAACTTTCAAATGCATTGGTATTTACCTAGTCAGGGATATGCGGCTCAAACCTATACTCCTGGTCCTGGCGTAATGCTTCCCGCTCCTCCGGGTGATGATATTAACAAAGTTATTAAACCTGTGGAAATTTCTGGTTTAGATGACACTTTGGAAGCTATCAGTGTTCTTACTCAAATAGTAGAAAGGGGTTCAGGGGCGACTGCAATAGACAAAGGACAATCAGAACAAGGCCAGCAAACTCTTGGCGAGGTTCAACTCTTAGTAGGCAGGGCGAGCGAAAGGGCTACGGCAATGGCTAAGTTTTATCGTATGGCTTGGTATGAATTGGCCGTGAAATGGGACAAGTTAATGCACGCTAACCCTCCCAAGACGATTAAAGCATTTAAATTAGGAAGAAGTGGAAAGGCTTATCCCAAGAATATTACAAAAGATAATTGGTATTCGGAAACGGGTTATGAACCTATTGTTCGTTCCACTTCAGAACAGGAAAGCGAAAATATTAAGGGAATTCAGAAATTTATGTTCATTCTTAAACAATTTCCCAATAATGGAGCTTTACAAAAAATAGGTCAAAAGAGAATGTTGGAAATGGTTGATTTTACTCCCGAAGAAATGAAAGAAGTTGAAAATTGGGAAGAAAAGCCGCAACCGATAGTTTCTCAACCCCAACCGCAAGAACAACCCAATCCTATGGCGGAAATGGTTTCTCAAAAAGTGGCTGAATTAAATTCACTGCAATGACCATAGAAGAGGAATTGGAAAAATCAATAGAGGAAACTTTAATTCAATACAAACATAAGGAACTGACGGAATATTTAGTTCCTAAAATAGTCGCTGAAGTTTTAGATAAAATAAAAAATGGACAACAACCAACTAATGAAAGAGGCGTATAGAGCCTTAGAAAAGGCTACGGCTGAAGCCCGAAAAAGGCAACAGGGAATAGACCAAGACCGAGAAGGTCTTTTAAAGGCTGTGGCTAAGGATATATTAAAAGTTCTTCAGCCTCTTTTGGGTTTAATCGCTGAAAAGTCTAAGGTTAATGCAGATGAAATACGCAAGGCTGTTTCTGAAGCGACTATTAAAGTTAAAGTAGAGTCAGAAACTCCACAAGTAAATGTCAACGTTCCTGATGTTATAGTTCCTGATATTAAAGTCCCAGCGCCGCAGGTTAATTATACCCCTCCCGCCATACACATTCCCGATATTGTAATGCCCAAAGAAATGGATATTCGGGGTTGGGTTCAACTTCAAGGCGTTGATTTGGGTCACCCCTTGCCAGTTCAATTAAGAGACGCTAACGGAAGACCGGTTAATTTGCTTGAAAACTTAACTACGGTGATAGGTGGTGGTGGAGGAGGCAAGTCAGATTATTTTACAATTAAAGGATTTTCAAATTCTGCTTTTGCCGAGTTTATGAACCCAGACGGCAGGGTAAGGGTAGAAATGCCAGCAGGAGCCGCGGGGCTTACTGATTTAGAACTTAGAGCTTCCAGTGTCCCCGTTGAACAAGTAAGTGGTTCTATTTGGAGTGTTTATGTGACTGGAATGTTAAATTCCACCACAGCAGATGTTATTAACCCTGATAATAGAATTCGTGTTGCCCTTGAACCAGGAGGCGGCGGATTGACAGATATAGAATTAAGGGCCTCCTCCGTTCCAGTAGAACAGGTCTCGGGTTCTAATTGGTCTGTCTTTACTATGAACCCTTATGGTCCAGGCGAAGAAGCTATGGCCTTAAGAATAACACAAGCAGGAGATTGTATTTCAAGTGTTTATGTCCGAGGATTTTCCGCTTCAGTAGGGGCAACAATTTTAAATGGAGAAGGTCTTGCCAGAGATAGTTGGCAAGTAAGCGGAATTGTAGCTACGATAGCGGCTAATATAGTTGACAGCGGTGGAATTCCTTATACCACGACTAATCCGGTTCCTATTGATGATGCCGGCGGAGCAATCACAGTTGATGGAAGCGTTGCAGTAACAGGAATTACCGGTTCCATAGCCGCAAGCTTAATAGACAGTTCCGGCGTTGGATATTCAGGTTCTAATCCTTTGCCCATCGTAGGACCAGTGGTAGTCACGAGTATTACTAATACAACCGCTGCGAATATAGTTGATTCAACGGGCATAGCTTATGAAGGAGCTAATCCTTTTCCGATTTCGGGAAATGTAAATGTTAATGGTTCACTTAATTCAGTTTTAGTTACTGGTCCGACGGTTGCCGATGCGATAGACGATGGTTCTGCTCCCATTCAAATGGGAGGTATAGCTCGTCAAGCTAATCCTACGGCCGTTGCCGCTAACGATGTAGTAAAGGCTACTTTTGATGATTTAGGAAGACAGTTAGTAAGGCCAGTTCAAGTTCGGGATTTAATTGCTACGGCTTATGTAGCTAAGGTTTCGGGTTCAACCTTTGGAACGGAAACTACTTTATTAGCTTCGGGCGCAGGAGTTCTTTTAGACCTCATTTATGTAATGGGAACAAATGATTCTACTGCGGCCATTGAAATTGACTTCAGACCATCAACCGGCGGAACAGTGTGTAAAACAATAGAAATTCCTGCTGGTGGAACTGCGGGTGTATCTTTGCCAGTCCCTTATCCGGCCCCATTTGCCGACCATACTTGGACAATTGATTTACCAGACGTTACAGGAACAAACGTAACCATTTCAGCTTTATTTAGTAAGGAAGTATGACCTATCTTTTTGACGAAAACTGGTTCACCAGACATCAGTCCAAACTCTTATGGCTTTTAAATACGCCCTTAATTAAGATTTGGTTTAGATGGGTAATGAGGATTAGAAAATTTGACTGTCCTTTGAAAAAAAGAATAGATGGAATAGCCCCGAATAATTTTACCTTTAATCAGAAATTAGTTTTGATTGACCATATTAAATTAAAGAAAGGCTGGGTTATTTATGACCCTACTAATAGACAGCACAAACGGCTTAGAAAATCTTACCCGATAGAAAAACGAATTGCCTTAGAGAGGACAACTGATTTCAGAACTCATAACAAATACAGCAAAAGATTATTTTATGCTTTTTATCCAATTTGGTGGTTGGCTCACCAGTGGGATACTTTATTTGCTAACCAGTGGAAACCTGCTTGGAACTTAGGATTTGATACTCTAACTGTTTATCCTGACCCGCATACTGAAAGTGCTTCAGTTGATGGATGGGTCAGACAAAATTATGCGGATGGCGCCGCTCCTGATTGGGCGACAATAAGAGCGGCGGCTGGCGTTGATTCTGATGATGATACTACGACTGGATATATTGTTGGATTTCAACATAATTCAACTGGAGTAAATTGGGTTAATCTTAATCGTTCTATATTTCTTTTTGATACTTCTGATTTAACTGCTGATGCCGTTATTTCTGCAGCAGTTATGAGTATTGCTAGTTTACAGAGAGCTAATGCTGCTGCCGCAACTAATCCGGATATCAATATTTATTCTTCTAATCCGGCATCAAATACAGCATTGGCCGCAGGAGATTTTGATAGTCTTGGAACAACTAAATTTTGCGATACTGCTATTACCTATGCCAATTGGACACCAGGAGGTACTTACCACGATTGGACTTTTAATGCCGCTGGTAAAGCTGCAATTTCTAAAACAAGTATAACAAAACTGGGAGCAAAGGATTATACCAGTGATGCAGGCGGAGTTGATCCTGGTAACGGCGCTCCATATTCAGAATCATATCTTATTGGATATTTAGCTGATTATACAGGAACAACTTATGACCCTAGATTAGTAGTGACTTATACTTTAGGAGGCACAACTTTAAATCCAACCTTACTTTTAATGGGCGTAGGATAATATGAATATACTATCAAAAATTTTAGCAAAACGTGGA
>Ga0209507_1000533_pt1 | contig 40910 bp, 51 predicted proteins | sample AD_UKC028_MetaG_FD_184414 | JGI IMG/M metagenome (GOLD analysis project Ga0209507, IMG submission 184414) | Active sludge microbial communities of municipal wastewater-treating anaerobic digesters from USA - AD_UKC028_MetaG (SPAdes) (version 2) | ecosystem: Engineered > Bioreactor > Anaerobic >...
GTACTCGCCGGCCGCCATCGAGAGCGCACCGGCCGCAAGCCCCGCCACGGCCGCGAGCAGGATGGCGGCGCGGTCCGGCTCGGCCGCCGCCACACCCACCACCAGGCTGCTCGTGGAGATCAGCCCGTCGTTGGCGCCGAGGACCGCGGCACGCAGCCAGCCGATCCGGTCACCGCGGTGCAACTCGCCAGGCATGGGTGGGCCTCCGCCGTCTCACTGCGTCCGATGCGCCCCGCTGGGCGCGCACATTCGTAGGATTCCTCAAGATAACCCGCGCGCATACCCCCGGGCGCGAGGCTCGTGCGTCACAGCCGCCGCGACGACCAGTGGATCGCGCGGATCCGCCAGCCGGCGTCGGTCCGGCTCAGCACCATCAACTCGGCTCCCTGCGACGCCACCGTCCGATCCCGAAAGGTGCCCCGCGCCGTGCTCGTCGCCGCCACCCATGCGACGGCGCCTTCGGAGTGCACCAGCGTCACGACCCGCTGGCTCGGGACCGCCCGGCTGAACTCGATGTCCGCCGCCAGGTGGTGGGTGGCGTACTCGGCGCGGGTCTCCACCTCACCCGACTCGAGGACGACGGCGTCCGGCGCGAGGAGCGCGAGCGCCGCGACGGAATCCCCGGCGGCGAGCGCGGCATGAAAGGCGGTCACCGTCGCGAGGATGGCGGTAGAGTCAGGATCGGCGACCGCGAGCGTGGCGTGACTGGCCGGTCCACCGGGGAACACGGCGAGGAAGAGGCTGCCGAGGACGGTGAGGATCATGGCGGGTGGCTCCGTTGGGGTCCGTCGTTCCGTTGCTCGCCGGGTCCGGCGCCCGGGACGTATATTCGCTGGGTCTGCTTCCACGGCTCGGGAGACGTATGCGATTCATCCGGCTGGCCCTCGCGATCGCGCTCCTGGCCTGTGTCGCCGCCCTGGTGACCTATCGGGTGAAGGACCCCGAGCGCCACACCCTCGACGACGAGGCGCGTGCCGCCGCGCCCGGGCAGTTCGTCCGCCTCGCGGACGGCGTCACCCACTACGAGACGACGGGCCCCGACACCGGGCAGGTGGTGATCCTCGCAGCCGCCTTTTCGGTGCCGGCCTACCTGTCGGATTCGCTCTTCCAGCGCCTTGGACGCGCCGGCTTCCGGGCGGTCCGGTTCGATTACTACGGGCGCGGATGGTCCGATCGGCTCGACACGACGTACGGCCTGGACCTCTTCGTTCGCCAGATGACCGGGCTTCTCGACTCCCTCGGCGTCCGTGGGCCCGTAGACGTGGTGGGGCTCTCCTTCGGGGCGGCCATCGTGACGGACTTTGCCGACCGGCACCCCGACCGGGTCCGCTCCCTCGTCTACATCGACCCGGTGTTCAACACGGGGCGGCAGCTCCCGCCACGGGAGCGGACCGCGTTCGCCTGGGACTGGTACATGGTGTTCCGCGGCGGAACCGACGCCATGGCCGAGGGACAGCGGGACGACTTCCTGCACCCGGAGAGGCACCGCGACTGGGTGGAGCGGTACCGGGTGCAGCAGCAATTCAAGGGGACGCGCGAGGCGTGGCGACGGACCCGCGTGGCCATCGCGGTGGCGCCCCACCAGGAGGAACAGCTCCGGCGGGTCGGCGCCTCACCGCGCCCGGTGCTCGTCGTCTGGGGTCGCCAGGACACCGGGGCGCTCATTACCGAGAGCGACGCGCTCCTCGCCGCCATGCCGCGCGCCACCCTTGTGCCGGTGGACTCGGCGGGACACTTGCCGCACCTCGAGCAGCCGGACGTCGTGGTTCCGGCAGTGGCGGCGTTTCTCACTGCCGAGCCGTAGCCATCCGGTGTGTGGGTCAGGTCCAGGTCAGAGTGATGAGCAACAAGATGAACCGGTACCCCAGCACCAGCGCGCCGACCGCGAGGGCGGCCACCCCCGACTGGACGACCCGTACCAGTCCCCGGGCTCCGTAGGCGGGGCCGATGGCCAGGAACAGGTATGCCGCGCACGCGGTCACGTTGATGAGCGAGAGGACGGTGTCCACCCGTGGCGAGTCGAGGCCGCCGCCTCCCATCCAGTGCTGCAGGCCTGCTGCTACGATGGCGAGGGAGAAGAGCAGCATCAGGAACGCGTACAGATGCAGCGAAAAGACCACGTGGGTCATGAGCGGTTCGCGGCGGCGGACGAAGAGCAGCGCCAGGACCCCGGCGAACGCCGGCACCATGAGGATGACCAGCGACTTGGCATTCAGCACCACGGCGCGGTCGAACGCCGGCTCGTAGGCGTCGAGCGTGGTCTGGGTGCGCTCGAGACGTCGCGCCACCAGTGAGCCTGCCAGCGCGCTCCAATCCTGGTGGTGCAGGTGCGACTGGAGCGACGAGCCAAACACATTCGTCCTGGTCAGTGATTGCGTGGCGAAGAGCAGGACGTTGGCGAGCAGGAAGAGTTGCACGGGCGAGGCGTACTGCTTGCGCACGCCCTTCAAAAACGCGACGGTCAGGCTTCCGGGATGGCGCAGGAGCATCCCGAAACTGCGCATCACGCGGCCGTCGAGGCTGGTAAACGCCTTGATGAATCGGTCCACGATCCCGCGAAGGGTCAGGTCGCGCGCTGGAACCGGTTGCTCGCCGCACTGGGGGCAGAACGGCGTCCGCAGCGAGACACCGCAGGTAGGGCAGGTCCACTCGAGGGGCTCGCGCAATGGCCCGTCCCCTCAACCGGTCAACGGGCGAACCAACTGGGTGCGCCAGGCGGCGGAGGCACGCCCGGACTCGGGCCCCACGACGGAGCGCTCCCGGAAGTTGGTCGTCATCAGTTCGCCGAAGTCCGGCCCCCTCAGCTGCTGGATCTGCTCCCGCAGAATCGTCAGGCGGATAACCGCAGTCCGCTGCGCGGCCACATAGACAATCCGGGGTGGGTCGACCATGGCGGTGCTCCTCCAAGGCTCACGTGGGCAGGGGCGCTCTGGTCCGCCAATATCCGCCGTCATCGCCGGCCCGCTAGTGCTGCGCCGGCCCGAGGCGCAGTCCGGCGGTGCTCAGCTTCCTCGAGGGCCAGCCCTAGCGAGCGGCCTCGGCGGGGCGTGTCAGTGCGCCGATGGTGAACGCGTACGGCCGAGGGCCTGCCTTCCCGAGGTGAAGCAATGGTCTACCGCGACGCATGCCGCAGGGACCGTCTCGCGAGGTAGCCGGCCGCGTGCAGCGGCGATGCGGCGTAGGACCGGAGCGGAAACGCAAACCCGCGCTCCACGGCGAGATCGACGACGTCCTTGTCGAACCGGTTGCGGCTTCGAAGCACCTTGGCGGCGTACTTTCCACGCCGGCCCCGGTAGGCGTCGAGGTCGAACGCGCGGGCGTAGAGCCCGAGATGCCCGGCGATCTCCAGCGTCAGGAGGGTCCGGAGGCACTTCTGGCAGATCGAGCAGTTGCGATCGGTCACCGGGTTCGCACAGACATCCAGCGTGTCGTAGGAGAGCGGGAGGCCGGCCACCCGCAGTGTCTTCTGGGCCCGGGTGTATTCGCCGCCCCGCAACGTGATCTCCAGGCTCTCCGTGCAGAGCATCGGGAGCGCCACCCCGTCGGCGGCCGCGATCTCATGCGTCGGGCCGACGAACATCGTGTCGTTCGAGTACCCCGCCGCATAGAGCCACTGTCCGATCCCGCCCTGCAGCAGGAGCGCCACCGACGCATTGCGCGGCGTGTGGGTCTGGATGAATGAGAGTCCCGCCCCATAGAACTCGTCGAGATTCGAGTCAACCGCCACCAGCGGGAGCCCGATCCGCGCGGCCACGGGCGTGACGCGCGCCAGGCGCTGCCGGAACACGCGCTCCCCGTCCTTGCCGTGCGAGCCGACGTTGTTGAAGAGCAGGTGGGTGACCTTGCCGCCCACGGGATCTTCGGCGAAGAAGTGGTCCAGCAGCAGGCAATAGGAATCGATGCCGCACGACAGGCCGGTCGCGACGGCCGCGGGCCGTGCACGCGGCGCCTGGAAGCCGGAGGCGTGAATCGCGATCCGATGGAGTGGCGGTATCACTGCCCGCAGGAGGTCCTGGTAGGGGCCGGCCAGGCTGTGGTACAGCCGTTCGGACACCTCACCTTCCAGGTGAATATCCTCTCCTGTTGCCATCGCGGGGATCAGCAGCGCCACAAGCGCCGCGTCCGACGAGGTCGTGAGGAGGTCGGCGAGGCGCTCCTCGACGCGGTACCAGAGCGTGTGCGAGCCCTTCGACCACGAGACATGTGCCCGGTACTCGCGGGTGCCGTCTCGTGTGAGAAGCGCAGGGGCGCCGATCTTCATGCCGAGGTCGCCCGGGGCCCTAGCTCGGGCGCCCGCGCGCCAGGCGGCGGCCGAGGTACGCGACAGCGTGCAGCGGCGACGCGGCGTAGGCTCGCCAGGGAAGCGGATGGCCACGTTCCACTGCGAACCGCACGACCTCGCGCACGAGCGGCGACCGGCTCCGGAACACCTTCTTCCAGTAACGGTCACGCTTGCGGTAATAGACGTCGAGATCGAAGACCGGGCCGTACCGGTCCACGACGCCGGCAATCTCCAGCGTCAACAGGGTGCGCAGGCACTTGAGGCACGCAGAACAGTTGCCCGCGGCCGTCCCCGCGGCGCACACATCGAGGGTGCGATACGTGACCGGGAGCGCGGCCACGCGCAGGGTCTTCTCGACCCGTGAATACTCGTTGCCGCTGGGCGCCGCCTCCAGGGCATCGGTGGAGAGCATGGGCAAGCCCGCCAGGTCGCCGCACGAGATGTCATACCACGGCCGGATCACGGCGTCGGCGGGCGCGTAGGTCGAAGCGTAGAGATACCGCCCGATCCCTCCCTGGAGCAGCAGGGCGACCGACGCATTGCGCGGCGTGTGCGTCTGCTGGAAGCCGATCCCGGGACCGTAGAAGTCGTCGAGGTTGGAATTGACGGCAACAAGCGGGAGTCCGACCTCCATCGCCCCCCGCTTCGCTGCCGCCAGCCGCTCCCGGAACAATGGCTCGCCGCGCGCCCCGTGGGACCCGACGTTGTTGAAAAGGAGATGGGTCACTTTCCGGCCCGGTGCCTCGGCGTAATAGTGATCGGCCAGCACGCAGAAGGAGTCAATGCCGCCCGAGAAGCCGGTGGCGACGCCGCCCGCGCGAGGGCGAGGGACACGGAAGGCGGTGGAGTGAATGACGACGGGTCGCAGGCTCGGAATGATGGAGCGCAGGAGCTGCTGGTAGGGTCCGGAGAGGCTCCTCCAGAGGCGCTCGGACACCCCGCCGTCGAGGTGGATGTCCTCGCCGGCGGCCATGGCGGGAATCAGCAGGCCGACCAGCGCCGCGTCGGACAGGTCCGTCAACAGCCCGGCGTGTTCCTTCTCGACGGCGTACCAGAGCGTGGCAGAACCCGCCGACCACTCCACCGCCACCCGGTACTCGATCCGGTCGGCGTGCTCGCGCAACACGGGAACGCCGATGCGCATGCGGCTAGGCGGCGCGCGTGGATCGCCTGAGCGCCGTCCACGTCCACACCGCGGCCGCCGCGTCCACCAGGCCGAACCCGAGCAGCGGCCAGTCGCTCCATCCTTCCAGGACGAAGACGAGGAAGAAGACGGGGACGCTGAGCCGCAGCAGCACCGTGCCGAAGAAGAACACCCGGAGCTCCGAGGCCGCGGCCACCCGGTAGTAGATGCCCAGGTAGGTCAGGAGCATCCCGACCACCCGGATCCACACCTCCTCGGTCGGCGGAAGCCCGAACTGCACGAGCATCGGGTTGGGCGCGAGGAGCAGCACCAGGCCGAGGAGGATCAGGTAGATGCCGAAGATGTTGACGGAACGTGCGGCCGGAGACATGCGGACCTCCAGGTCGGTGGGGGCGGGGGTCAGGCGGAGTAGCGCAGGACCGCGACCGCGTGGCAGGCGGTGCCGGCCAGGACGAAGAGGTGCCACACGAAATGGCGGTAGGGCAGGCGGCTGGCGGCGTAGAAGCCGACCCCGGCGGTGTAGGCCACCCCGCCAGCGGCCAGCCAGAAGAGCCCCCACGCGGGCACGAGTTGCCAGAGCGGTCTGGCGGCCACCACCACCAGCCAGCCCATCGCGAGGTAGAGGGCAAGCGACAGCCTGGGGTACCGGATCCCGCCCATCGCCTTGAGCACGATGCCCAGCGCGGCGAGTCCCCAGATCAGCCCGAAGAGCGTCCATCCCCAGGGGCCCCGCAGCACGCCGAGGGTGAACGGCGTGTAGGTGCCGGCGATCAGGACGTAGATGGCGCCGTGGTCCACCACGCGGAGCACGCGCTTCGCGCGGGGGGCGGGGATCGCGTGATAGAGCGTGGAGGTGAAGTAGAGCAGCGCGGCGCTGACCCCGAACACCACCGCGCCGGCCACCGACGCGGCGCCCTGGTGCAGGGCGCCGCCCACGAGCACCGGGAGGATGGCGAGCGCGGCGAGGAACCCGACGCCGTGGCTGACGCTGTTGGCGACTTCCTCTCCGAAGGACTGGGGACGATGACCGGGGCCGGACGCCTGGGTCATGACGTGCGTTCCTTCGTGCGGTGCACCGGAACGGGCGGCACCGGTCCCATGAGGGTCGCCTTGACTTGGTCCCACCCGGCCACGCGCACCGCCTCCGAGGCCAGTGTATAGATCAGTACGAGCGTGAACAACCACATATGGACCACCAGAAAGCGCGCCGTCGGCACCGCGGCGATCAGCTCCCGGACGGCAGCGCCCACATCCCCGTGCTTCATGGCCAGCGGGATGAGCTCCTCCAGCTGCCGGAAGAACAGGGCCACCGTCCCGAAGATGAGCGTCTTCCAAAGGATGTTGTAGAGCACCCGACTCGAGAAGCGCCTGGCGAGGGCGGTGTGCTCGATGATCAGGATCGACTTGGCGACGGTGATGGCGCTGATGGTCGCCAGCGTGGCGCTCGCCCTGGTGGGGTAGCCACCGACGAGTAACCCTTTGGTGAGCGAGATCATGTGGAAGGCCACCATGAAGAAGATCATGGATGGCACCAGCTCCTCGAGCTCGTCGACCACGACCCTGGCGACCTTGTTCATCGCTCGGCTCAGTTGCCTGCTGGCGCGGGAGCCGCGGAATCCGCCGGAGCGGCAGCCGGCGCCGGCGGGAGCGGCACCGAGGCGTGATCCATGATGTACACCCACTGCCCGTCCCGCTGGGCCTTCACGTCGGAGAAGCGTCCCGGCAGGACGGTCGAGGTGCCGTCGCCGTTCGGGATGGTCATGGTCCAGGTGCCCCAGCCGAGCACGACGTCCCCGGCCGCGATGTTGTACTTGGTGGGGAACGCGAGCTGCGCGCCAGGCATCGCGGCAAGCGTGGCCTCCCAGCCTGCCTTCACGCCATCCCAACCGGTGCCGCCCATCCCGTCGAGCCCGATGGAGACGAGCTCCGGGCTGTTCCAGTAGGTCGCCATCAGCGCGTTGACGTCGCCCGCATTGAAACCCGCCAGGAAGGCGCTGTCCACGGCGTTCGCGGCGGCGACCATCGCGTCGGGGGTGGGGCCCTTGGGGGCACAGGCGCCGGCAAGGGCGACAATGGCGAGGGAAGCCAGGACATGGCGTGCGACGCGCATAAGCAGGAGCTCCTTGCAGTGTGGGGGGTCGCCGACCTGACGAAAGCTACACCAGGGCGCCGGTTATGGCCGCGAGAACACCGAGCCGTGCGGGGCCGCCGCGCCCGTGGCGCCGTGGGGCCAGTCGGGGCGGTCGAGGCTGACGCCCGGGCCCGCGGCCGCGGAGTCCCGGAACGACTCCTCGATCCGCATCTCGGCGGTGCGACGGTCCAGGTCCACCAGGAAAAGGCGGCGCTTGCCGTCGTTCACGACGAGCCGGCTCCCGCCTTCGTCAAACGCCATCCAGTGCGGCATGAAGGTGGAATCGAACGTCACCCGGCTCACCTCGCCGGGCCGGGCCGGGTCGGTGACGTCGAGTGCCACCACCGCATGCTCGTCAGGCACCGTCTGCAGCCAGAGCGAGCCCACCAGCACCGGCACGGCGCAGTTCTCCCCGCCGAAGGCCCGGAGGAACTCCACGCGCGGGCTTGGCCCGTCGATGTCGGTCACGCGGTAGAAGCCGCAGGTGAAGGTGGCGAGCAGCACGGTGCGGCCGTCCGCCAGCGCGCGCGGTTCGCCCGGGAAGAGGTGGTGATCCTCGGCCTTCGACTTGGCGGGCGCGTCGTGCGCGTGCCCATCACCATCGCTGGTCCTCGGGAGCTCGATCGTCTGGAGCAGGGAGAGGTCGGACAGTCGCCAGATCTGCAGGTGGGCTCCGTAGTCGGCCAGCATGTCGGTGCTGGTCGAAACGACCCGGTCGATGTCCGGCAGGACGGCCAGGCTGTAGGGGCGCATCTGGAGGCTGTCGAACGATTCAGACCGGGCGCTGGTGGCACGGATGAACCGACCCTCCCGGTCGAGTTCGACGAGGCCGCCGGGCGGGATGTTGTCGGGGCCGCGCCCCTGGAAGGTGGCCAGCATGTGGCCGCCGGGCAGCTGGACGAACGAATGCGGGTAGCTGTATCCCCCGACCTCGGTGAACGAGCCGAGCAGGCGAGGCTGGTCGGGCCGGGTGAGGTCGAAGCGGAAAGTGCGGCCCGCCTTGAAGCCGTTGGCAAAGAGCTGGTGGTCGAGCTCCAGCTGGTGTTCGGTGTGGTGCGGGACGGTCGCCCGCGCGCCGACCGGGAGGGTCGAGACCACGCGGGCGTAGGTGGGCGACCCGGGGCGGACGTCGATCACCGCGAGGAAGTCGCTGTCGAGTGTGTCGGCGTCGCCGGCCCACACGTAGAGATAGGGGGCCGGGGCTGGGGCGGCGGCGCGCTCCGTCGGGGAGCACGCCACCGCCACCGCCACCGCCAGCGGCCCCAGCCACTGGCCGGGGCCCGCAGTTCGGGCCGTCACTCCTTCGTGCCGCCGATCGTCTTGTAGACGGTCGCCCCGAGGAACCCGCCCACGATAGGCGCCACCCAGAAGAGCCACAGCTGTGCCACCGCCCACCCGCCGACGAACACCGCGACGCCCGTGCTGCGGGCTGGGTTCACGGAGGTGTTGGTCACCGGGATGCTGATCAGGTGGATGAGCGTGAGTCCCAGGCCGATGGCGAGCGGCGCGAACCCCTTCGGCGCGCGGTCGTCGGTGGCGCCGAGGATGATGATGAGGAACATCATCGTCATGACCACTTCGGTGACGAGGGCCGACACCAGCGAATACCCGCCCGGGGAGTGATCGCCGTAGCCGTTGGAGGCGAAGCCGGCCGAAACGTCGAACCCGGCCTGTCCACTCGCGATAACGTACAGCACGCCGCCGGCGACGATGGCGCCGGCGACCTGTGCCACGATGTAGGGCAGCAGCTTGTTCGACGGGAACCGGCCGCCGGCCCAGAGGCCGACGGATACCGCGGGATTCAGGTGGCAGCCGGAGATGTGCCCGATCGCGTAGGCCATGGTCAGGACCGTCAGGCCGAAGGCGAACGACACGCCGAGAAGCCCGATGCCGACGTCGGGAAAGGCGGCGGCCAGGACGGCGCTCCCGCACCCGCCAAGCACGAGCCAGAAGGTCCCGAAGAACTCGGCCATATACGCTTTCATGCGTTCCTCCGTACGAGTGGGGGTGTCGGGGAGCACGGGCACAGCGTTGGGGAAGTAACGGTCCGGCGAGCCGTCCCGCTAGGGGGCGGTCGCTGCGGCCGGACGCGGGTAGCGGAGGGCGGAGGCCAGCGCCGACGGACCCACGGCGCGGAAGATCGTCGCGTGGGTAAGGTCGGGCCGGGGCGTGTACTGCCATGCGAGCCCCGGCGGCGAGAGGGCCTCGAGCAGCGCCGCGATTCGCGCCGTGCCCTCGGCGATTTCCTTCACGTTCGACGTGGCCAGGAAGAGACTGCGGGGTGCGGCGGGCATCGCCGCAAGTCGGGCGGGGGCCGAGTCCACGGCAGCGGTGTCGTTCCACCAGACACTCGGGTCGAGTGCGACGTAATGGCGGAAGAGGGCCGGCTCGTCGAGGAAGGTCTCCAGGACGAACAACCCGGCGAGCGACTCGCCCACGATCGCCCGTTCGTCGGTGACACGGTAGCGCGCCTCGACCGCCGGGATGAGTTCGTCTCGTATGAACCGCCGGAACGCGGCCGAGCCGCCCACCACGGGCGCGATGGCGCTGTCGGAAGCCACCCGCGTGGGGCCGGTCAGGTCGCGACGGCGCTGGGTGTTCGGGACCCCGACGACGAGGACCGGACGGATGGCCCCGAGCGCGATCAGCGAGTCCACGGTGTTGACGACGTGCGGGAAGTCTTCGTCGATGCCGCCGTCCGGCATGTACAGCACCGGGAAGCGCGCCGCCCGCGCCTCGTGGTAGCCCGGCGGCGTGTACACGTTGATCGGCCTGGTCTCACCCAGCGCCCGGGACGCGACGGTGAAGGTGTCGTGCACGGGCACCGGGTCCGCCGGCGGCGAGCTCTGCGCGGCGAGAGGGGCGGCGAGCAGACTGAGTGCGGCAAGCGCGTCGAGCCTCGACATTGGTTCCCTCAGCGCGCCAGGCGGATCAGGGCGTCACCGAGCCCCGTGATGTACACCGGCCCGTTCCCCGGACCCACGATCACGCCCGTCAGGATGCCCGGCAGGGGAGTCCAGAGCGCCGGGGTGATCAGGTCCATGCGGGCGGCTCCCGCCTCCCCGCGACGGAGGAATTCCGTGAGCAACGCCGCCTGTTCGGGGGTCTGCGAGCGGAACACGGTCTGTCGCTCGCCCGTCGTCGTGTTCACCACCACCACCTCGTTGCTCAGCGGCGCGACCACCCAGAGATGCCCCTCGCCGTCGAGCTCCACGTTGTCGGCGGCGATGTCGGCGAAGACCGACCGGTCGCTCACCGTCCCGGCGTCGAGGTCGATCCGGAACCGCAGCACGCGGTTCCCGATCGTCTCCCCGAGGTACAGGCGGCCCGCCTGCTCATCGATCACCACGCCGTTCGCGAAGAGGAGCGAGTCCACGACGACCTCCGCCGTGTCCGCCAGCCGACCGTCGCTTGACGCGAGCCGGAACAGCGCTCCGTCCGGCATGGGGACGTCCACCGCCGCCCACATCCGCGCCTCGTCCGTGTTCGCGGTGCTCTGGGTGAACCAGATCGCCCCGCGGGAATCACGCACCGCCGTATTGACGCCGTAGGGGTGCCGGTAAACCACCTCGGCGGCTCCGGTCGCGACATTCACCCGGTAGATCTCGCCGTAGTAACTATCGGTCAGGAGCACGTGGGCGCCATCCGGCTCGAGCGAGAGGCCGTTGGCCCCCCCGTTGTGGTCCGGGGGGCGGTGCACATAACCCGCGCCGGCCAGGTCGCCGAAGGGCGCGCTGCGCCCGTCAGTCTCCACGACGCGGAGCCCGTGGACCTGATCGGTGACGATCAGCCGGCCGTCGGGCAGTGCGACGCCATCCTCCGGCAGGACCAGCGAACGGTCGGCGGGGTAGAGCATCGCGGGATCGTAGGACCAGGTGGGGAGCGGCGTCGTGTCGCCGGGGTCCTTGCTGCAGGCGATGATGAGCATGGCGCACACGGCGGGAAGGGCCCGTCGCGCCGACGTCCGCCACGGTCGAGAAAGCGTCATGGGGTTCCCTGCCTATTGCGGTTTGGGCGGCGCGAAGTGGAGGGTGCCGGTCGCGGCGCGGATTTCCAGGAGGAACGAGAGCAGCCCGCCCACGAACGCCGCGAGCGCCGCGGTGAAGAGCAGGACGATCAGCCGCGAGAGGTCCTGGCCGAGCGCGACCCCGGCGAAGAGGGAGACGATGACCAGGCAGATCAGGAGCGCGCACGACGTCGAGAGAGTGATGGCCCGGTGAATCAGGCGCGCCCGCCGGGAGAGCACCGTGAGCTCCGCGCGGGCTTCGGCGACGGCCGCTGCCGGCAGCTCCGGGAGGGTCCGCTCGAGCGTTCGGGCGCGATCGATGATCCGCGCCAGACGGTTGGTGAGCACGCCCAGCATGGTCCCGACGCCGGTGAGCAGGAACACCGGCGCGACGGCGAGTTGGATGCTGTGGGCGACGTCGGTGATGCCGGATGCGGTCTGCATGACTCCCCTCGACACGGCTTCGAAGTGCCGGTGTCAAGGTACTTCCGGAAAATGGGGAGCGTCAGCCCCCCGGCGGGGCGAGCCGTCGGCTCAGTGTGGCTCGCGGCGTTCCGGACTTGCCCGCCGCGGATCTCCCTGCGCCAGCATCCGCTCCGCGAAATCCAGCCGCTCCTGCGTCTCCCCGAGTTCCCGTCGCAGTTGGTCCAGCTCATTCTCGACCGACCCCAGCCGTTCCGGCTCGGCCTCCAGCGCCTCGAGCCGGGCGTGCATTTCGCCCGCACCGGTGCGCTGGCGGAGTCGCTGGGCCCACAGCCCGAACGCCACGGCGAGCGCGCCGTGCAGCGTGGCGTGCGCCGGCTCACCAGGCGCGGCCGCGAACCAGACGGCGGCGACGTTGACGGCGCTGAGCACGGCGGCGATCGGGTACCAGATGGCGGGCTTGAAGGTCATGGTCGGTTCCTTCGGTAGCTCAGTGCCACCGCCACGAGGAGGAATACCACGCCCCCGACCGCGAGGGCGACGCGGCCCTCGGCGATGGCGGCGCCGATCGCGATCACGGCGGCAACCGCGACGAGCCAGCGGAAGACGCCGGACAGGCCGATCGAGCGGGTGAGCGGAGTGTTTGGTCGGGCCATCGCGCCCCCCTATACGGATTCAGCGGGGAAGTGTTTCTCCGGCGCGCCGGTGCAACGCGCGGGGCACCCGGGCCAGTCCGTCCCACGATAGCGCCCCAGGAGCGTGCCCAGCGCCACCACCAGCGGGAAGAGGACGGCCTGGACCGCGCGAGGCATGAGCAGGACGGCCTGCGTCCGGCGATGGCGCAGGGACAGGTGCGCGATATAGAACAACGATGGCCGGCCGGCGGGGCTCGCGTTCATCACCTCGAAGACGGCCTGGAGATATTGGTCCAGGTCCTCGACCGGACGCGCGCGTCCCACGAACGCCAGCTCCGTGTCGCCCTCGTTCCACCACCGATGAGGTATCCCGCGCGGGAGCTGTACCGACTGACCGGGTCCCGCATCCACGCGCCGGCCTCCCACGACGGCGGACAGCGTGCCAGCCCTTACCAATCCCTCCTCGTCCTCCAGAAAATGAATGTGGAGCGGGGGGCCCATGCTGTGCGCGGGAAGACTGCCCCGGATTTCGAGCAGCGGCACTCCGTCCTCCCGGTAGCGCCGAAGCTCGAGCACCTCGCCGGTGTGTCGGTGCTCCAGTCGGAGCGTGGCGGCGGGCAGTGTCATGGTCTGTCTCCTCGAGCTGGGCTACGGCACGGCATGCATCAGGCGCTTCACGACCCACAGCGTGAGCACGGCGCCGCCGACCATCATGCCGATGCAGAGCACGACGAGCGCAACGGCGACGCCGAGGACGAAGAACCGATCTGCTCGCTTCGCGTGCGCCGGCGCGGCAATGTGCCGCTCCAGCAGCGCGAGGTTCCGCAGGTTCGCCTTCCACGCGGCGTCGAAGAGGTCGCCGAGGACGGGGACGGCGCCGAGCAGGGCGTCGAGCGCCACGTTGGCGGCCATCCGGACGAGCGCAAACCGCGTGATGTCGCGGCGGACCGCCTCCACCAGGATCGCGGCCGCGAGGACCGCTCCCGCCGCGTCGCCGACGCCCGGCACCAGCCCGAGGATCGGGTCCAGCCCGATGCGACGCTGGGTGCCCGGAATCCGGAGCCCCTCGTCCATCCAGTAGGTCAGTCGCCGGAGGTGTCCGAGGCTGGCCAGGCCGCTTGCTGATTCGGTCAGAAGCACCCGCCTTCTGGTTCTTCCCAGCCTCGGGATCCCTGGAGCTCTCGCGCCTCCACCGCGACGCTCACGGCTGCTTCTTGTTCGAGCGGGCCATCACGAAGCGGGCACCGAGAAGGAGCACGACGAAAACGCCGATGAACATGGCCACGCGAAGCCCCATGGAACCTCCCAAGTTAGAGTCGACGGCTCAACTTTGGTCCTGGGGCGCGAGCCCGCAAGGGGCGATCGGATCAGAGCCGCACCTCCATGTATACGTCGGCCCGTGCGTACTCGGACGGGGTCGGTCGGGTCGCATGCACGAAGCCGAGCCGCTCGTAGAGGCGAATCGCGTTGACCAGGGCGCTGTTCGTCTCCAGATAGACGAGGGACGCCCCTTCGGCGCGGGCAAACTCGATGACTGCCCGGCCGAGTCGCTCGCCGAGGCCCTGCCCCTGGTGGGACGGGCTCACGGCCATCTTGCCCAGCTCGAAGGTGGTGGGCGACACCCGGATGGCCGCGGCGGTGCCGACCGCCCGCTTCTCGTCCATCGCGAAGAAAATCTGTCCGCCAGTCGCGATGATGGATGCCTCGGGATGTCTGAGGAGGTGCACGTCGGCGTCTTCGAGGCGGAAGAGCTGCTCGATCCAGGCCCGGTTGAGTTCGGCGAACGCCGAGCCCAGGTCGGGGCGGAACGGGATGATGGAGACGGGCGTCGGCATGCTCGGCCCTTATGAGGACAGGAGAAAGGCCTGTAGTGCGCGAGCTCACTCCAGCGGCGTGCGCGTGACTATCTTGGCAATATACGGTCCTACACGACAGGAGGATTCGCATGCCCCGACTTCGCCCGACCCTGGCCCTGATGCTCGCGACGGTGGCGTCGCCCCTCGCCGCCCAGGTGTACGGCCCGCAGCCGGACACTGCCACCCAGCGTGAGATCCTCGCGCTCCGGGAGACGGCGTGGCGATCGTGGTTCGCCAACGACCGGGCGGCCTTCCAGCGGGTCGTCCCGGACGAGCTCGTGGCGCTGGGCTGGGGAGGTGGGCCGTGGGAAGACCGCACGCAGACCCTGGCACAGATGGAGGAGTTCGCGAAGAGCGGGAATACGCTGGCGACGCTCGAGTTTCCGCGGACTGTTTTCCAGCGGTACGGGGACGTGGTGATCCTCTACACGAGTTTCCGTGTCGTGGTCAAGAATGCCGCGGGCAACCTGCAGGAAACCTCCGGTCGTGGCACCGAGGTGTTTGTGCATCGCGGCGGGCGCTGGGTGCACACCGGCTGGCACCTCGACACCGTGGGTGACTGAGCGCCCCATGCACGGAGGACTTGTCATGGATCCCCTCTCGGACGTGCTCCGCGTCGTTCGCCTCGATACCGCGTACTTCTATGCGGTCGACGCATCGGAGCCGTGGAGCGTCGAGGCCCCGCCGGCCCGGCGGATCTCGCCGAAAATCCTGCCGGCCGTCGAGCACCTGATCCCCTACCACGTCCTGCTCGCGGGGCGCTGCTTCGGTGGCCTCGCAGGCGAGGAACAGGTGGAGATGGCCCCGGGTGACGTGATCGTCTTTCCTCACGGGGATGGACATGTCATGTCGAGCGCCCGCGGGATGCGCACCGATCCAAGCGAGTACGGCACCCCCGATCGATACCCCAATGCCGTCGTCCTCGGCGACACCCCGCCCACGACCTCGTTCGTGTGCGGTTTCCTCGGTTGCGACCTCCGGCCCTTCAATCCTCTCCTGGCCAGCCTCCCGCGCCGGATGCATATGCGGGGCATGTCCACCGCCGGGCTCGGCGCCTTCACCAGGCAGGTAACCGAAGAATCCCGCCTCGGCAGGGCTGGCGCCGAGACGGTCCTCACCCGCCTGGCCGAACTCATGTTCATCGAGGTGCTGCGCCGGTACCTGGATGAATTGGCCCCGGGACAGGTCGGGTGGCTCGCCGGGCTCCGCGACGAGACCGTCGGGCCCGCGTTGGCGCTCCTGCACGCCCGACCCGGACATCCCTGGACGCTCGCGGACCTCGCGACCGGTGTCTCCTCCTCCCGCTCGAAACTGACGGAGCGATTCACGCTGCTGGTCGGCCAGCCGCCGATGCAGTACCTCGCCCAGTGGCGGATGCAGGTCGCCGCCAACCTCCTGATTGAGAGCAACTCCAAGGTCGCGGCCGTCGGCAGTGAGGTGGGCTACGACTCGGAAGCCGCCTTCAGCCGCGCCTTCAAGAAGGCGACCGGGCTCGCCCCGGGCGCCTGGCGCGCCTCCCGCCGCACCACTCCCTCCTAGCGGACGCTTGCATCAGTCGGCTGGACCCCCGGACAAGGCACACGAAACTCGGTACGCTGGAGCAAGAGTCCGGGACGGGTGGTCATGGGCAAACGCCTGACATGTCGCCATCATGGACCAGCGCACGACGACGAAGCGCGCTGAACCCGGACGGAGATCACCATGCACCACCGCAGTCACGTACTCGCCGCCCGGCTCGAAGCCGGCGCCGCAGCGCTTGCCCAATACGCCGAGTCCCTCGACGACGCCGAGTGGCAGCTTGCGATCCCCCACGACGGTCGCCCGGTGGGCGTCGTCGTGCACCATGTCGCCACCATGTACCCAATCGAGATCCAGCTGGCCCAGGCCCTGGCCGGGGGTGGCGCCATCGAGGGCGTCACCTGGGCCGACGTCCACGCCATCAACGCGGCGCATGCGAAGGAATTCGCGGGCGTGGACAAGGCGACGGCCCTCGCGGCGCTGCTGGCCGCCTCGCAGGCCGCCGCGGTGGGGGTGCGGGCGCTGACGGACGACGAGCTCGACCGGGCCGGGGCAGTCTCGCTCAACTCGGATGCGCCGCTCACCTGTCAGTTCTTTGTGGAGGATCACGCCCTGCGACACAGCTACCACCACCTCGCCAGGATCCGCCTCACGGTCGACGCGGCGCGCGACACGGCAAGGCAGGCGTCGTGACCCGACACCCGCTCGTCGCCATCCTGGCGGGCGCGCTGTCCCTGGGACTGTTCGCCTGCAGCAGCCTATATGATCCGGGCGAGCCGGACCCCTCCGGGGACTTCGTACCGGTGCTGGGGGTGAAGGTGACGCCGCAGTCGGTCCTGCTGACCGCCCTGGGCGAGACCAGGCAGCTGTCGGCGTCGATCGACCCCGATACCGCGACCGACCAGCGGGTGACCTGGGTGTCCTCGGACACGTCGGTCGCTACCGTGGACGCCGGTGGGGTCGTGACCGGCAGGGCCGCCGGGCTTGGGGTGTTCATCACGGCCGTCACGAGCGACGGCCACCACGAGGCGTCGGCCAACGTGGGCGTGGACCCGTCGGCCACCGTGGTGCCGGTGGAGGGCGTCAAGGTGACGCCACAATCGGTCGTGATGATCGTGATCGGCGAAACCAGGCAACTGACGGCGGCGGTCGGCCCGGACAAGGCGACCGACAAGGCCGTCGACTGGGAGTCCACGGACACCACAGTGGCCACGGTGGACGCGAACGGGCTGGTCACCGCACGCGGACTTGGTGCGGGCGTGTTCATCACCGCCGTGACTCACGACGGTCACTTTCAGTCGTCGGCCAACGTGTCAGTCAACCCGTAGGGTGGGCGACGAGCAGCGAGACAGGCGCGCGGCAGTCACCTTGGCCTGAGGCGTCAGGTGCGTAGTCTCCGGTGTTCGACCTCCGCCCGTTTGCGGATTCCGGGGAGCAGGAACCACCGGATGGGGATGATGCCCATCCTGGCCCACCGCCAGTATCTCAAGAACCTCTCGCGCGACGCCTGATCCGTCGCGGCGACCCGCGTCTCGGTCACCAGCAGCGTCCGCTCCGGGCCGTCCGGGCGGCATTCGATGGTCCACGCGATCTTGACCACTCCGGGCTCCGCAAACTCCCTGAACCGCCCGGGCGCCACCGGCGTGAACGTCACGTCGGCGAGCCAGGGCTGGCAGGTGGCCCCGGCGACGAACAGCTCGCCGGGGCGCTCGGCAAGGCATCCCCATCCCAGGCTCCGCATTTCCTCCATGAACCCGCGCGCCGTCCGCGCCACCGGCGTCGCCCGCATCACCTTCGCGCGAAGCGTGAAGATCATGCGCACCAGGAGGATGGACTGCATGTCGAACGCCTTCGCCGCTTCGTAGACACGATGCGCCGGGGCGCGCACGGTCACGGCGTAGCGTTCGCGCGCGTCGAACGCCGGGATGAATGCGTCGAGCGGGCTCGGGGGCGCCGGCCGCATCGGCCGCTCAGGGCGCGCGCGGGACGCGCGTGGGGAGCAGCTGCCCGCCGCGCACCGTAGCCCCGACGACGATGGCCGCGCCGACGAGGACCAGGTTCTTGATGATGTACTGGCCTTCGAGGGTCGGCGCGTAGGGGAAGGCCCGGAAGGTCTCGCTCGGGAAGAGGAACAGGGGCATCATGGTGCCCGGCATCTGCACGAAGAGCAGCAGCAGGGTGACGCGGAGGAAGCGGCCGGTCAGGAGCCCGAGTCCGATCAGCGATTCCCACGCGGCCAGGACCGGCAGGCTGACGGACGGTGCCACCATCCCGAATGAGAGCATCGAGATCGTCCGGGTGGCGAGGTCGGCCGCCGGGCTCCATCCGGGCACGAACTTGATGGCACCGAACCAGAGAAAGACGACGCCGAGCGCGAGGCGCGTGAGCGTGACGCCGTGGCGGGCCATCCAGACGGTGATCCGCGCGTCGATCGGGTCGAGGGCGTCGGGCATCGGCATGAGGGCGCTCCGAGTCGGGAGGAGGTGTTGCCTGGGCTACAGCCTGCGCCCCATCAATCGCGCGACCGCCGCGAGGATGCCGAACACGACACCCTGAATCATGGGAGGGAGAGCCCCGAGTTGGAACTCGTCGCGGTAGGCGCGGAGCAGGAGCGCCGCGTCCCAGAGATCCGGGGTGCCGTCGCTCCGGACGCGACCTTCCCTCGCGAGCCTGGCCGCCGTGGCGAAGAAGTCGGCCGACCGCAGGGCGGGGCGCGTCTGCCACCGGGCGCGCGCCGACGTCGTGGGAGTCGTCCACATCGCGTGACGGGTGCCGGCGGGAATGACCAGCGACTCGCCGGCGCGAAGCTGGCGACGGACACCGGCGACGCGGAGTTCGAGCGTGCCCTCGAGCAGCTCGAAGCGCTCCTCCTGACGGGGATGACAGTGGTCCGGCGGTTCCGGAACGCCCGGCGGAAAGACCGCGAGCATCTCGAGCAGGGCGCCCGCAGTGTCGCGGCCGGAGTGCACCACTTCATACCGGTGACCTGTCACCGGGTTTTCAATCACGTCGCCGGGCTGCACAGACGATTACGCCTTGTGACGCTGCAGCAGGTCGTCGAGCTCGGTCCTCGTGAACGTGTTCAGTTGCACGACCTTCGCATGCCCTTGGAGGGCGGGCGGGATGACGTTGCGGGCCTCTTCCCGGCTCTCGACCTCCAGGACCACCCAGGCCCGGTGATCGCCGTCCTTGCATCCCCAGTCCGCGTGCGTCAGGAAGTGCGACCCCGTCCGGAGGAACGCATCGACGGCCTGGGCGCAATCCGAGAACGTATCCCCATGCGGGACTTCAATCAGGAATCTTGGCATGGCAGAAGGCTCCTTGAGGTGGAGTCGAGGCGCGCGTCTCCCCCCGGCGCGCGGCGTGCTCGGTCATCCCTTCACGACTTCGCATCCGCGTTCCACATGTCGTTAGTGGCCTTCCAGTTGCCGTCCGCCTGCTTGGCCCAGACGCACAGGTACTTCCCCGTCATCGTGACCGGGTTGCCGTCGGCGCCCCGGTAGGACTCCTGGTAGCTGCCGGCGGTGAAGCCCATGTCGCCGCTGGCCGCTACGCGAGCCGCTGTGGTCGTCCAGGAGATCGTGTAGGTCGAGTCGGCGAACCCCCCGGCCCAGACGTCGCGCGCGGCGGCCCGGCCCACGGCGACGGGCATGTTCGGCGGATAGGCGACAGCGTCGTCGGCGTAGAACGACGCCACCGAGTCCGCGTTCCGGGTGGCGGCCGCCGCTGACCAGGCGTCGTCGAGCTGCGTCAGCTGGGCCGCCAACGCGGCGGTGTCCACCGGCGCCGGCGCCGGCGCGCAGGCGGTCGAGATGAGCAGCGCGGCCATCCCGAGCGCGGCGGTGACGGACGCGATGCCGAACGGCCTGGTGCGCGTAAACGTCCTGTGCATCTTGATTGCTCCTTGGCGTTGGTTGGCCTCACGGCAGGCGCCGCAGGCTGATGAACCCCTCCATCCCGGCAAATCAACAGGCCCGACACCCCTCCCGCCAGCCCTCGGCCGGCCAGGTGCGAGGTCCGCTCCGGGTAGGAGGCCTGCCGCTCTCCGGCTAAATTGCAGGTGCGCCCGCCGCGAATCGGGAACGTTTTCCACCGCATTCCGGTATCTGTGGGCTGGCGGCACACCCAAACGAAGGCACCAACGGAGCGCACCATGGACGACAAGACGACCAGGACCGGCGGCAAGTGCCCGGTCATGCACGGAGGCAGTACCGTCACGCCGGCCGGGGGCAGGTCGAACCGGGACTGGTGGCCCAACCAGCTGAACCTCGGCATCCTGCACCAGCACTCGCCGATGTCCAGCCCCCTGGGCACTGGGTTCAACTATGCGGAAGAGTTCAAGAAGCTCGACCTCGAGGCGCTCAAGAAAGATCTCTTCACACTGATGACGACGTCGCAGGAGTGGTGGCCGGCCGACTACGGGCACTACGGGCCGCTCTTCATCCGCATGGCGTGGCACAGCGCCGGCACCTACCGCACCGGCGACGGCCGCGGCGGCGCCTCCGCGGGCACCCAGCGCTTCGCCCCCCTCAACAGTTGGCCCGACAACGCCAACCTCGACAAGGCGCGACGGCTGCTGTGGCCGATCAAGCAGAAGTACGGCAACAAGATCTCCTGGGCAGACCTGATGGTCTTCGCCGGCAACTGCGCCATCGAGTCGATGGGGCTCAAGCCCTTCGGCTTCGCCGGCGGCCGGGCGGACGTCTTCGAGCCCGAGGAGGACATCTACTGGGGGGCCGAAGCGGAGTGGCTCGGCGACAAGCGCTACGCCGGCGACCGCGAACTCGAGAACCCGCTCGCCGCGGTGCAGATGGGGCTCATCTACGTGAACCCGGAAGGGCCGAACGGCAAGCCGGATCCCCTCGCCTCCGGCAAGGACATCCGCGAGACCTTCGCCCGCATGGCCATGAACGACGAGGAGACCGTCGCGCTCACCGCCGGCGGCCACACCTTCGGCAAGACCCACGGCGCGGGCGATCCAAAGTTGGTGGGTCCGGAGCCCGAGGGCGCCCCGATCGAGGAGCAGGGCCTCGGCTGGAGGAACAGCTTCGGGACCGGCAAGGGCGTCGACACGACTACGAGCGGGCTGGAAGGGGCGTGGACTCCGAACCCCGTCAAGTGGGACAACGGCTACTTCGACATGCTGCTCGGCTACGAGTGGGAGCTGACGAAGAGCCCGGCCGGCGCGCAGCAATGGAAGCCGAAGGATCCCGCGGCGGCGACGCTGGTACCCGACGCCCACGACCCCACGAAGCGCCACGCGCCGATGATGACCACGGCGGACATGGCGATGAAGGTGGACCCGGCCTACCTGGAAATCTCGAAGCGGTTCCACAAGCACCCGGAGCAGCTGGCCGACGCGTTCGCCCGCGCGTGGTTCAAGCTGACCCACCGCGACATGGGTCCGCGGTCCCGCTACCTCGGCGCGCTTGTCCCGAAGGAGGAGCTGCTCTGGCAGGACCCCATCCCCGCCGTCGATCATCCGCTGGTGGACGCGAAGGACATCGCGGCCCTCAAGGGGAAAATCCTCGCGTCGGGGCTGAGCATCTCGCAGCTCGTCACGACCGCCTGGGCGTCCGCCTCCACTTTCCGCGGCTCCGACAAGCGCGGCGGGGCGAACGGCGGGCGCCTCCGCCTCGCGCCGCAGAAGGACTGGGAAGTGAACCAGCCGGCGCGGCTCGCCATGGCGCTCGAGGCCTACGAGACGATCCAGAAGGAGTTCAACGGCGCGCAGAAGGGGAAGAAGCGGGTCTCGCTCGCCGACCTGATCGTGCTCGGCGGCTCCGCGGCGGTCGAGGCGGCGGCCAAGAAGGCAGGCTTCGACGTCGCGGTGCCGTTCACGCCGGGGCGCATGGACGCGTCGCAGGAGCGGACGGACGTGGAGTCGTTCGCCGTGCTCGAGCCGATCGCCGACGGCTTCCGCAATTACCAGAAGGCCGCCTACACCGTGTCCGCCGAGGAGCTGCTGGTGGACAAGGCGCAGCTCCTAACGCTGAGCGCTCCCGAGATGACCGCGCTGGTGGGCGGCATGCGGGTGCTCGGCGCGAACTACGGACAGTCGAAGCACGGCGTCTTCACGGGCCGGCCGGAAACGCTCACCAACGACTTCTTCGTGAACCTGCTCGACATGGGGACTGCCTGGAAGGCGACGTCGGATGCGCAGGAGCTGTTCGAGGGGCGCGACCGCAAGACGGGGAACGTCAAGTGGACCGCCACCCGCGTGGACCTCATCTTCGGGTCCAATTCGCAGCTCCGCGCGCTGGCGGAGGTGTACGCGCAGGACGATGCGAAGGAGAAGTTTGTGCAGGACTTCGTGGCGGCCTGGGCCAAGGTGATGGACCTGGATCGCTTCGACCTGGCCTGAGCCTGGCGGGGCGCCGCGATAGGATGCGGAAGGGGGGCGTCTCGGTTGGCACCGAGACGCCCCCTTGTCTTGCCGACGGATCAGCGCGTGTAGTAGTCGCGGTCGACGCCGTCGAAGTTCCCGCTTTGCATGCAGCACTTCTTGAAACCGGCGCCCTGACCCGCAGGGGCAGGGGTCGTTACGGCCGAGCTTCTCGTGGAAGCAACTCCTTGTGGCCGTGGACGATCCGGTCGCCGCGCTTCACGCGGGTTTCGGAAGGGAAGCCCTTCCGGCGCTTGCTCGTGACCTCAAAAGCAGGGGAGGTGGTCGAACGAATCCTCGTGGTTTGCCATACGACGCTCCTGAAAGGGGTGTCTCGGATTGCGACCCCTGGGGCCCGTCAGCCCAGAAGCGGGGGGAATGCTATACCAAGGGCCCCGAAGGCGCTAGGCGAAGAACCTCACCGGGATGTTCCCCACCGGCCCGACCGCGTTCTCGACCGTGAGGCGCGCCGCCGTGATCGTGACCGACGCAAAGCGGTCGAGCTTCCGGTGGCCGATCGTCGTGCCGCGCGAAAGCACCCGCCACGCGCCCTCCACCCGACCCTCGAGCCGGTACGCCGCGACTGACTGTCCGCGGGCGATGTCCTCCCGCAGGTCGGCCGTCGAGACGGTGACGGAGCGCCCCGTCGCCGCGTCGGCGTAACGGTCCTCGGCAAAGAGTGCATCCAGCCGCTCCCGCATTCCGCTGAGCCGAGCTGCATCGGTCGGGTGGATCACCCCGTCCCGCGTCGGGGGCACGTTGAGCAGGAGCTTCGAGTTCCGCCCCACCGAGCTGAAATACAACTCCACCAGGTCGTCCACCGAACGCACCTTGGCGTCCTCGGCGGGGTGCCAGAACCAGCCGGGCCGGATCGACACGTCGGCCTCGCCGGGCCGCCAGACCGTCCCGCCTGGGTCGCCGTGCTGGAGCATCGCGATGACGTCGTCGCCGCTCGCGCCGGGGTAGGGCACCGTGGCGGGGTTCACCGTGGACCAGTTCGGGTCGCCCGCCACGCCGCGCTCGTTACCGATCCACCGCACGTCAGGCCCCGCGTCGGAAAAGATGACCGCGTCCGGCTGGAGCGTGCGGACCAGCCCCCAGATCCGCGCCCAGTCGTATTCCTGCTTCCGCCCTCCCGGCCCCACCTCGACCGCGCCGTCGAACCAGACCTCGTGCAGCGGGCCGTACCGGGTCAGGAGCTCCGTGAGCTGGGCGCAATAGAAGTCGTTGTACCGGGGGGAGTCGCCATAGCTCGGCGCGTTCCGGTCCCACGGCGAGAGGTACAGCCCGGCCCGAAGCCCCTCGGCGCGGCAGGCGTCGGTGAATTCGCGCACCACGTCTCCGCCGCCGCCCCGCCAGGGACTCGACGCCACCGAGTGGGCGGTGGTGGCGGTCGGCCAGAGGCAGAAGCCGTCGTGGTGCTTGGCAGTCAGGACCAATCCGCGGGCTCCGGCGGCTTTGGCCGCGCGCGCCCACTGCCGGGCGTCGAGGGCCGTGGGCTGGAAGATGGCCGGATTCTCCGTGCCGTCGCCCCACTCCCGGTCGGTAAAGGTGTTGACGCCGAAATGAAGGAAGAGCGCCAGCTCGTCGCGCTGCCACTGGAGCTGCTGCGGTGTCGGCACCGGACGCGCGAGCCCGGTAACGAGGTGGCCGAAACGGGGAGCCGCCATCGCGGCGGCGCCCGTCGCAAGAAAGTCGCGGCGCTTCATCAGCGGGCCTCCAGTGAGCCACGGAGGCGGATGTCGCGCGACGACGCCCCCACGTAGACGGTGAACGTGCCCAGCTCCACCACCGGATTGAGCGCGGCGTCGAGCACCGCCAGCTCCTTCGGCCCCAGCGTGAAGCGCACGTCGCGTGCCTCCCCGGGCTCGAGCCAGATCCGCGTGAACCCAGCGAGCGCGAGGACCGGCCGGGCGTACTTCGCCACCTCGTCCCGAATGTAGAGCTGCACCACCTCGTGCCCGCCGCGCGCTCCGGTGTTCCGCACCCGGAGGCGCACCTCGGCCGTGCCCCCCGGCGCGATCGCCGCCGGCGTGATCACGAGGCTGTCGTACGAGAAGTTGGTGTACGAGAGCCCGAACCCGAACGGGAAGAGCGGCCGGCCCGAGAGGTCGGCGTAGTCGTCGCCGCGGCCGGTGGGGCGGTGGTTGTAGGCGAGGGGGAGCTGGCCTTCCTCGAGGGGAAAGGTGATCGGCAGCCGCCCGGACGGGCTGAAATTACCGAGGAGGATGTCGGCCACCGCGTTTCCGCCCGCTTGGCCAGGGTACCACGCCATCAGCACGGCGTCGACCGCGTCGAGCCACGGCATCGTGATGGCGCTCCCGCCGATGAGCACCACCACGGTCGGCGTGCCGGTGGCGGCCACGCGGCGAATGAGTTCCTCCTGGTAGCCCGGCAGTCCGAGTCGGGCCCGGTCGCGGAACTCCCCTTCCTCGATGCCAGCCACCACCACCGCCACCACGCTCCGGCGCGCGAGCGCGACGGCGCTGTCGAGACGGGCCATCGCCGCCTGCTCGGCGCCGGTGTCCCATACGAGACGGAACTGCGCATTGCCGGTCGTCTCGTGAAATTCGAGGCGCAAGGCGTGCGTGCTTCCCGCCGCCAGCGCCACCTCGGCGAGCCGCACGCCCGCCGAGCGCTTCTCCCAGGCGTCGAGCAGCAGCCGGCCGTCGAGCCAGAGGCGCCAGCCGTCGGTGCCGTCCACGCCGAGCCGCGTCACCAGTTCGGGTCCGATGGTAAGGGTGCCGCGCCAGCGGACGGAGTACCAGTCGGTGCCGAGGCCGGGGGCGGGAGGCGCGAAGCTCCAGCGCACGTCCACCGCGGAGTCTCGGCGCGTCGCGGTAGGGGCGCCCGCGAGGTCGGGGTTGCCGAAGAACTCCGCCGTGAGCGCCACGCGGCCGGTGGGGACGCTGCTGTACGCGGCACTCTCGCGTCCGGGGCCCGGGGCGTAGTGGACGCGACTGCCCAGCCGTGCGGTGAGTCCCGCGAGGATTGATACGGGCGCCGCGCCCGGTGCGGTGTAGCCGCCGAGCCGGGCCTCCGCGGCATCCGCGCCGATCAGCGCGAGCGAGGTGAGGTTCGCGTCGAGCGGAAGTGCGCCGTTGTTCCGAAGGAGCACCATCGCGGCCGCCGCGGCCTCGCGGGCCAGCGCCCGGTGAGTGGGGTGGCCGTTCCAGTACGCGGCGCTGTCAGGATTGCCGTAGGGGTCCGCAAAGAGCCCGATGGACGCTTTGCCGCGGAGCACGCGAGCCACGGCCGAGTCGGTGACGGCGGGCGGAACCAGGTTGCGAACCGCATCCAGGTAGGGCGCGTGCTGCGGCCACGCACTCTGGAACACGACGTCCACGCCGGCCTCGAACGCCTGGCGTGCGGCCTCCTGGGTGGTGGAGGCGGTGTGGTGCAGCACCGTGGCGCCGCCGGTGGCGGCGGCGTCGGTGATCACGAACCCCTGGAAACCCCACGATTGCCGGAGCGTCTCGGTCAGGAGGTACGGATTCTGGGTGGCGGGAAGCCCGCCGACGGAGTTGTACGCGGTCATGATCGAGCGCGAGCCGGCCGCCAGTGCCGAGCGGAACGGAGGGTAGTAGAGCTCGGCGAGGGTACGGTCGTCGAGGACAATCGGGTAGCTGTCGCGCCCGCCGTCGCCGACGTTGGCCACGAAGTGCTTCGGCGTGGTGATGACGCCCAGGCGCTCAAACGGAGCCACGTACGCGGCTGCCATCGCCGAGGCGAGGAGCGGATCCTCGCCATAGGTCTCCTCGGTGCGTCCCCAGCGGACGTCGGTGGCGAGGTTGACGACGGGCGAGAGCACCTGGCGGATGCCGCGGGAGCGGGTTTCGCGGGCGATGGCGGTGGCCACCCGGCCCATGAGCGCGGTGTCCCAGGTGGCGGCGAGGCCGATGGCCTGCGGAAAGACGGTGGCGCCGGGGCGGGTGAGGCCGTGGACCGCCTCGTCGAACGGGATGATGGGAATGCCGAGGCGGGTGCGCTCCACGAAGAAGCGCTGGACCGAGTCGATACGTGCGGCGTCCTGGCGCGCGGTGGGCGCGGCGGGGATCTGCAGGCCGAAGATCCCGAGACGGTAGTCGTGCCCGGAATCGGTGGGGCTGCCGGGGACCATGAACAGCTGCCAGAACTTCTCCTCGAGGGTCATCCGCGGGAGGAGTTCGGCCGTGGACTGGGCGGCGGCCGCGCGGGGGAACGCGGCCAGGAGAAGCAGGAGCAGCGCGCACGCCTGCCTCATCAGGGTGCCGGGCTCCATTTCGGTTTGCCGCCCCCGATGAGGGCACCGATGACCCCGAAGGTGACCGCGCCGATGGCCGCATACTCGGCGCCGGAAGGACCGCAGTCGCGGTTGCCCGTCTCTCCCCCGCACACGCTGCCCACGACTTCGCTGACCAGCTTCCCTGCGGCGATCCCGATGAGCGCGCCCCACAACGCCCCCGATGCCCACTTGGTGCCGCGTTGCACGTCCAGGGCGATCAGCGAAGCGGCCAGGACTCGCCGGACGGCGGAGGTGTCGGACGGGTCGGCGCAGGCGGGGCCGGGGTTGCGGCAGAAATGGATGAATGGGCTGGACGGGGTCAGCGGCTGGACGAGGCGGCCCCGAAACGGCGCGCCGGCGGTCGGGTGCATCCGGACCAGGGTCCCGCTGTCGATCGTGGCATGGACCAGGCTATCCTGCGCGGCGAGCCCGATGGGGGCCAATGCACAGGCGAGTGCGAGGGTCAGTGTCTTCAGCTCCATGGGTTCACCTGCCTGCCGCGCCGCTGGTCGAAGGTGCTATCGGTGCTTTGCCGGCGAGGCGTTCCGGGCCACCGCGGCCTTCACGAGCGACTTGAATGCGCGCGCGTCGACCGTCTCGCCCTCGCGGATGTCGATGGCCCGGCGGGTGCCGCCTTCCAGGCTGGCATTGAAGAGACCCGACGGATCGGGGATGCTGGCCCCGCGGGCGAAGGTGAGCTTCACGACCTTCTTGTATGTCTCCCCGGTACAGACGAGCCCGCCGTGCGACCACACGGGGATCCCCGCCATCGCGTTCGACGCCTTCCGCCATTTCCGCTCCTCGACCATTCCGGGGTCGGCCTGCAGGATCAGCGTGCGCATGCGGGACAGGGTTTCCTCGCGCCAGTCAGGTATCGTCGCCATTGGGGCGGACTCCTTTCAGTCCGTGCACGGTCACCGGCACGACCAGCACGCGGTCGTTCTGCGGATCGGTGCCCAGCATGAAGATGGCGCCTCCCACATCGCGATACCCGCACTTCGTGTAGAAGGCGATGCCGCGCGGGTTCCGCTCCCACACCGAGAGCCAGACGCTGCGGCCGCCGAGCGCGGATGCCGCCCCATGAACGGCCTCCATGAGCCGTTGCGCGAGGCCCCGCCCGTGCCAGGGCCGGTCCACGTAGAACCGGTACAGTTCCACCGGGGCGTCGGTCGTGACGCAGGGGGGCGCGGTGGTACGACGCACCTGGGCGTAGGCCGCCAACCCGTCGCTCCCGTCGACCACCAGCGTGACAAAGTCGGGGTCGGCGAGCTCCCGTGCCTGGTGGGCCGGGCCGAAGGACCTGGCCACGTGGGCGGCGGTGTCCTCCGGGCGATTGTCGGGGCCGAAGGTCTCCGCAAAGATCCGGGCCGCGAAGCGAGCAAGCGCCGGCGCATCGGCTGGCTCGGCACGACGAATTTGAGGGGACGCAGGTGTCATGTGTGCCGAAGGTCCTGGTCGTCCACGCCGAGTGACGACCTGCAGGTTGGCCGGTGCCATCTGCGGCAGTTGCTGATCAGGCGATCGGCCGAAGCACACTGCGGCCATACGCGATGAACGCCATGAGGAGCCCCAGCACGGCGCTCAGGACCAGAGGCGTCATCTCGTGGTACTTGACGTGCACCCAGACGAACACGAGGCTCTCGACGGCCAGGAGCGCGGCCGCCAGGACGGTCATCTGCGGTCGCCAATGGAAGGCGGCGGGCACGATGAGCCCGATGGTGCACACGAGTTCCAGGACGCCCAGCGCCATCCACGCTTCCCGGGGCAACGCGCCGAACGAGGGGACGTCCTGGCTGATCTTGTCGAACATGAAGACCTTCATGACTCCCGACGCTCCGTACAGCAGCGCGGCAAGGCCCTGCAGGACCCACAACAGGATGTTCATCTTGCGCTCCTCGGCTTGCGCGTCCACGGGAAGCATCGTTCGGCGAGTGACTTGCGGACGTTGCGCTGACGGCGCCGCTCGCGCAATGCCCTCACGGCTGCCGGTCGAGCACCGTCAGGGTCCAGATGCTGGTGGGTGGCGTGGGCGGAAACGCGAATGGGAACGAGGGCCGGGGACTGAGCGGCGGGAATCCCGGCACCTCGAGCGGCTGGCCGTTCGGGCTACCGGCCGTCTCTCCCTCGTCGTACTCGTTCTGCAACTGGGCGAGTTCCGCCGGGTCGCAGGTTCCGGTGACCGCGCTGTTGACCGGCCCGGATGGCCGAGGCGGCAGGAGCCTGGCCCACGCCGCGCGATCCGTAATGTACTGGAGATACCCGCCGCGCTGGCCTTCGGCGAGCGTGAAGATCACGTCGGCGAAGCCGTCGCCGACGTACGTGATGCTGCACACTTCGTCCTCGCCGGCGGCGTTTCGCCGGGTGCCGCAGGTGGTGATGCGCGTGGTGCGCGTCAGCGTACCCACATACTCGTTGTCATCGTTCTCGGGGGCCGGTTCGAAGCCCACCAGCGTCCCGACAAGGACGTCCGTCCCCGTGGCGGCGCAGTTGGCGTCGAGCAGCGCGCCGGTCGTGCGGAACTCGACGGTGTAGGTGACCTTGGTACCGGTTCCCTGGGCGGCGGCGGTCCTCGGCGTGAACGAGGCCGCGGCGATTGCCGCCAACGCCAGGATGCTGCGCAAGAGACGGCGCATGGTGCTCCTCCGCCACTGAAGAGGAATCCGAAGAGGTTCATGGGTTGGTGCCGGGGTCCTCGGGAGATGGAGCCGCACGGCGGATGCCCTAGAGTGCGCCTCACCGACCCCGGCCGCAAGGGTCGGCGGGCCGCCGTTCGACCAACGCCGACGGCCGCGCGTACGAATTGCCACCTGGCATGCCGACTGATACCTTCTCCCGTCCTGAAAGGGTGCCCCGTGGCGTCATCACCAGAGGCGGACCACGCCTACAGCCTGGCATACGAAGAGCTGCGCCGGCTGGCGCAGTGTCTGCTCGTGGGCGAGCGCCACGCCTCGATCAGCCCGACGACGCTTGTCCATGAGGCGTGGTTGAAGCTCCGGGGCGGGCGGTTCACGGTGGAGTCGGAACTGCATTTCAAGCGCATCGCCGCGCGCGCGATGCGCCAGGTGCTCGTGGACGCCGCCCGCCGGCGCCGGGCGGAAAAGCACGGCGGCGGCCTGACGCTGGTGGCCTTCGACGAGGGCCTTGATGCTCCCGCCTCCACCGACGAGCAAGTGCTGGCGCTCGACGGCGCCCTGACCGAGCTCGAGCACCGCTACCCCCGACAGGCCGAGATGGTCGAGAGCCGCTATTTCGCCGGGCTGTCGATTCCCGAGACCGCCGAACTGCTCGGCGTCTCCGTCGCCACCGTCAATCGCGACTGGCGCGCCGCACGCGCCTGGCTCGCCGCCGAACTGCGCTGTGCCGGCTGACGGCGGCTGGAGCCGGCTTGCCGACTGCTTCGCGGAGCTGGTCGACCTGCCCGCCGCCGATCGCGAAGCCGCCCTCGACCGCCTCACGGCCGGTGAGCCGGCGCTCCGGATGGAGCTCGTGGCCATGCTTGCCGCCGACGGCCGTACCGGCCACCCGCTCGACCAGGACGTTGCGGCTGCCGCCGGTGTCCTGATCGGCGGCGCTCCCGCCGCGCCACCCCAGGTGGGGCCCTATCGACTCGAGCGGCGTCTCGGCGAAGGCGGCTCGGCCGTCGTCTGGCTCGCCACCCGCCCGGACCTCGACCATCAGGTGGCGATCAAGGTTCTCAGGGATGCCTGGCTCTCACCGGAACGGCGGGAGCGGTTCCTGCAGGAACAGCGGATCCTCGCCCAGCTCAACCACCCGGCCATCGCCCGGTTCCACGACGCCGACTCGTTCGCGGACGGCACGCCCTGGCTCGCGATGGAGTTCGTTCCCGGGTCGCCGGTCACCGAGTACGCCGACGCGCACCGGCTCGATCTCCAGTCCCGGCTCAGGCTCGTCCGGTCCGTGGCGGAAGCGATCGAGTACGCCCACCAGCACGCCGTCATCCACCGCGACCTGAAGCCCAGCAATATCCTGGTGACGGACGCCGGCGCCGTCAAAGTGGTGGATTTCGGCATCGCCAAGCACCTCGAGGATCCGTCGGACCCCCACCCCACGCGCACGGGCCTTCGGTTCCTCACGCCCGGGTATGCCTCCCCGGAGCAGCTCACGCGGGCGGCCGTCGGCACCTACTCCGACGTGTACGCCCTTGGGGTGGTCTGCTATCAGCTCCTGACCGGCCGCCTGCCGTTTGACCCGTCGGGCCGCACCGCTGAGGAGCTCGCCGCACTCGCCTCCCAGGGCGCGCCCCCGCCCTCGATCCATCTCCCCCCGGGCACACGGCGCGCCCTCGCGCAGGACCTCGATGTCCTCTGTGCCACGGCCATGCATCCCGACCCGTCGCGCCGCTACCGCGACATGGGGGCGCTGATCGAGGACATCGACCACCTCCTCGCCGGCGAGCCGCTCCGCGCCCGCCGCGACTCGCTCGGATACCGCGCCGGGAAGTTCGTCCGGCGGAATGCCCGGGCCGTGGTCGCCGCCGCGGCGGCCCTGCTCGTCGTGATCACCCTGGTGGTGTTCTACACCGTCCGGCTCCGCGCCAGCCGCGACATCGCCCTCGCCGAGGCGGCTCGCGCCGAGCGAGTGCAGCGGTTCATGCTGAATCTCTTCGAAGGCGGGGACCCCTCGGCGGCGCCGGCCGACACTCTCCGCGTCCTGACCCTGATGGATCGTGGACTCCAGGAGGTACGGAGCCTCGAGGGCGCGCCCCGCACCCAGTCGGAACTGCTGCTCACCCTCGGCGGGCTGTACCAGAAGCTCGGGCGCCTCGATCGCGCCGACAGCCTGCTGGGTGCGGCGCTCGCCGAGCGCCGGGCGCGGACCGGAGATCGGTCGCCGGAGGTGTCGGACGCGCTCCTCGCGTTGGGGCTCCTTCGCCTCGACCAGGCCCGATTGAACGATGCCGACAGCCTCGTCCGGCAGGCGATCATGATCGACTCGCTGACCCGGCCCGCGGGCCACATCGCCCGCGCCACCGCCCGCACCGCGCTCGGCCGCGTCCAGGAGGCGCAGGGCGACTATCCGGCCGCGATCGCCACGCACGGCGCGGCCCTCGATCTCCACGCCACGCGGGACAGCGGCTCCGCCGCATACTGGGACGCCGCCACCCAGCTCGCGAACGCCCACTTCTACGCCGGCAACTACGACACCGCCGACTCGCTGAATCGGCTCATCCTCGCGGCGGACCGGGCGCGTCGCGGGGCAGGGCACCCGGCGGTCGCCGAGGACCTGATCAACCTCGGCGCCACCCAGTTCGAGCGCGGCAACTATGCGGAGGCGGAGGCGTACTACCGGCAGGCGCTCGCGATCAACCGCGCCTGGTACGGGGAGGACCACCACGCCGTGGCCGCCAACCTGACGATGATCGGCCGGGCACAGATCCGCGCGTTGCGATGGGAGGACGCCGTGGGCGCGCTGGAGGAGGCGCTCGCGATTCGAGAACGGGTCTTCGGGCCCGATCACCCCAACGTCGCCTCGACCGTCAACGAACTCGGCACCGTGGCACTTCGGCGCGAGCGCTTCGACGAGGCGGAGCGTCATTACCTGCGGGCCAACGCGATCTACCGCGCCACCTACGGGGATCGCCACTACCTCGTGGGCATCACCTTGTCGAACCTCGGGTCGGTGGGGATGGGCCGGCAGGACAATGCGGCGGCGGAGCGATACCTCCGGCAGGCGGTGGCACTCTTTACCGAGGCGCTCGGACCCGACCACAGCAACGTCGGCATCGCCCGCACCAAGCTGGGCCGTGCCCTCCTTCGCCAGGGCAAGTATCGCGAGGCCATCGAGGAGAGCACGGCGGGGTACCAGATTCTGGGCAAGCAAGCCTCGCCGGCGATGAACTTCATCACCAATGCCCGTGCAGATCTCGTGACCGCCTACACTGCACTCGGGCAGCCGGAGGCGGCGGTGCGATATCGCGACTCCACCGCCGCCTCCGGTCCGAAGTAGCGGTCAGCCCTTCACCGGCTTCGCCTTCGCAAGCAGCGCCTCCACTCCCGTGCCCGGTCCCGGGGTGACCCGGATTCGCTTGAATCCCTCGACCGTCTGCACGAGAAAGGTCAGCACGCCGTCCGCGCCCATCTCCCACCCCCCGGGGGCTGCCATCGGCGCCCGGCCCTGGTCGTCGAACTCGAAGACCATCTTCCCGTCGAGCCAGACCTCCATCATGCCGCGCTGGCCGGCCTCGACCGCCCAGAAGAGGTGTTGCCCATCGGGGGTGAACGCCGGCATCACGATCCGACTGGTGCTTCCCATGGGGAGGTAGCGGTTCCCGAGGAACATCCCGTACTCGCCGCCGAAGCCCTGGTTCCCCGGCGAACCGTAGTGCAGCGTGAATTTCGAGTCGGGACTCCAGATGTACTTGACCGGGTCCTTGATCCCCGGCCGGAACTGGGCGAAATCCTTGGACATGCTAGGGACACCGGGCGCCCCATCCACCGAGACGGTGCCGGCCCCTCCCCCCACCGACCCGACCCAGTAGGCGTAGCGAGTACCGTCGGGACTGAACCGGAACTCGTCCACGGCCACCAGGCGGCCTTCGATTCGGGTGGCCTTGCCGTCCACCACCACGACCTGGCCCTGCGTCGTCGAGCCCGCGTACCCTACCCGCCCGCCCTTGCCTGTCGCCAGCGACACGAACATCGAGCCCAGCGCGACGTCGGACTCCTGGTCTCCCGTCACCACGAACCACCGGGCCCCCGCCTGCGCCAGGTAGACCACCTTGCCGTCGTCGGTGAACCGCACGCTGTCGACCGAGGTGTACTCGCGCTGCCGGACCCCGTCCACGATCAGGCTGACCGGCCCGCCGGGGGTGACGGTGGACTTGACCGCGTAGTGCTTGCCGTCCGCGCTGAACCAGACCGGCCCGAGTTGAAAGGACTCGCTGTTGGGGACGATCGCCGAGCCGGCCAGGATCGCCCACCGGTCGCCGCCGCGTTGCTGGTCGCGGCGGCTCACCAGGATCAGGGCACCTGAGCCGACCGGCGGCACGTGGATGGCCGCATTGTTTGCCCTGGCCACGACCCGGCCGTCCACCATCACCTCGGTGACTGGCGAACCCTGCGCAGGCCGGATTTCGCGTGTGGTGTAGAGGCGCGTGCCGTCCGCGTTGAAGATCGGATCGAAGCCGACGTACCCGGCCGGCTTGCCATCCACGATCAGTGTGGTCTGCTGCGGGTTCGCGGGGTTCGTCACCAGGTAAGCGTAGCGCTCACCGTCCGGGCTCACGGCGATGCCGTGGTCGGCCCCCTTCGGGCCCGGGATTCCATCCCAGGCATACCAGCTCGGATCTTCGGTGGGTTGCTGGGCAACGGTGTTTCGATAGAACACGAACCAGTGCTTGCTGTTGGGCGAAAACTGCACCCAAGGGCCACCGCCTCGCATGATCAGGTCATTGGAGCCGACCGGACGGCGGAACACCTCCTTGCCGTCGACCACGGCGATCCACTCCTGGCCGACTCGGGCGGAGTAGCCGTAGCGCTCGCCATCCGGGCTGAAGTTCATGATCCAGCTGGCCGTGCCCGGGTTCAGGATCGCGTCCACCTGCGGCCCGGGAACCCCGTCCCGCGTCACGACGTAGCGGCTGCCCCGCTGTGTAATGGCGACCAGGTGGGCGCCCTTGGGGCTGATATAGTAGGTCAGCCCATCCTCGTTCGGGGCAACGACTTGGGCGTCGACCTTCGCCTGGGCCCAGCCGGACGAGGTGACGAGGACGGTGAGAAGGGCGGGCACCAACATGCCGGCCCGGGTGACGGTGCGCATGGAAGCTCCCCAGGGTATGAGTCAGGAGGCTCTTGCGCAATCCGGGATCGAATCGTGTCAGCCGCGCACGACCGCCTCGATGGTGGCGGCATCGATCTTCTGCCTTGACCGGCCTGCTTTGTTTGGTCGAGTTTGTAATTCAGTCCAGGCGGCCGGTCGCGGAGGGGGAGTTGGCGGCTGTCGCAGTACTCGGTGAAGGGGAGTCCCTTCACGAGCTCCATCACGAAATTGGGTCGCCCCTCTTCGGTCGTGCCGGCGTCGAGCAACAGGGCAATGCCGGGGTGGCTCATCACCACCAGCGCGTCCTCGTCCGCTGCATGCGCCGGCGAGGTACTCTTGCCGAAGTAGCACATATGTGCTACTTTCGAAATACACCAACCGGGAGGGTCCGTGGTTCGCAAACTGACGCTGCGGCAGGTCGGGGGTTCGATCGGGGCCACCTTGCCGAAAGACATGACCGAACGACTTCACCTCGAGGTCGGCGACCGCGTACTCGCCGTCGAGACCGCGGAGGGGATCTTGCTGACCCCGTTCGATCCTGACGTGGAGGAGGGACTCGCCTTGGCCGCTAAGACGGCGAAGAAGTTTCGGAACGCCCTGCGCGAGTTGGCCAAGTAGGCCATGGCCGCCGAGCCACGGTGGCTGCCGCGCGTCGTCCTGGATGCCGCCCACCTGGATCAGGTCCGGGCGCACGGCGGGTTGGCCCGCGTCCGCGACGAGAACGCGCTTGAGGCGGCCTTGGCCCGAGCCCCGCAGAAGTGGCATTACAACCCGAAAGTCCGATTCCCGGAGCTGGTCGCGGCCTACGGCTTCGGCGTGGCCACGGCGCATCCCTACAACGATGGCAATAAGCGGGTGGCGTTTCTGGCCATGGCGATCTTTGCTGGACTGAACGGGCGGGAGTTGGTCGCGACGGATGCGGAAGTCGTGACGGTCATGGTCGGACTGGCCGCGGGAAAGATTACGGAGGCTGAATTGGCGGAGTGGCTGGGAAGCCACCTCGTGGCGGATTAGCGGCGGGGATCAAGGCTGCCTAACGAAACGCCCGCACTTTGCGCGGGCCTGCACGGGCCATAGACACCTCCTGCTGGCTAGTCGAAAGTGTCTACCAAAGTGGTGCAAGAACCCTCGTCCGCTGCATGCGCTGGTTAGGTTGTACCTTGACAATATGCCAGATATGACATATTGTGTCGTGTGGCCCCCAGCGACAAGCCCTTGGTCTGGCTCCGGGGAGAGGTGAAGTCCCCGCCGTTTTCCCCGCCGGCGCGCCTGGAGGTGGGCTTCCTCCTCCGGCAGCTCCAAGGTGGGGCCAAGCTGAGCCTTCCACACTCTCGGCCCATGCCCGCCATCGGGCCCCGGTGCCACGAGTTGCGAATACCGGATGAACAAGTGACCTGGCGGATCATCTACCGCCTCGATGCGGATGCCATCGTGCTGGCCGATGTGTTCGCCAAGAAGACGCAGGCCACTCCAAGGCACGTGATCGCGGCCTGCCAGCGTCGCCTACGGATGTACGACGAAACGGTCTCGGAGGAATGATGAAGGCAACGAAGCGCACCAAGCTGCAGGCAGCGGGTTGGGCCGTTGGGGATGCGGCCAACTTTCTCGATCTCAGCCCCGCCGAAGCGGCGTATGTGGAGCTGAAGCTCTCGCTGAGCCAGGCGCTGCGACGCTGGCGCTCCACCCGCAAGCTCACCCAGACCGGGCTGGCCAAGCGTCTGGGTTCCAGCCAATCGCGAGTGGCGAAGATGGAGGCCGGCGATCCGACGGTATCGGCGGATCTGCTCTTGCGCTCGCTGTTGGCGCTCGGGGCGACCTCAAAGGATATCGCATCCAGCTTGACGCCCCAGCGGCGCAAGGCTGGTGCAACCTAACGAAACGCGCATCAGCTGCGAGGGCGCTTCGCGGCAGCCGCCGCGCCGTCCTCGGTCAGAACCTACGGCGTGGGGGCTGCCAGTGCCAGCGCGCCCTCGACAGCTGCATGCGCTGGTTAGGCTGCGCGGATTCATAAACTAAGTGCGACAGTTCCCGGTAAAGAAACGGTGACCTGCCAACCCGGTAGACTTCCATTCTCCTCCAAGAGAACGAAGGCTCCCATGTATCGACAGATCACCGCGGACGAAAGATACACCCTCGGCACCCTCCACCAGTTGGGCTACGCGGTGGCCGTCATTGCCCAGGTCCTCGGCCGGCACCGGAGCACGATCTTTCGCGAGCTCCGCCGCAACGCCACCCGCCACGACGGGAGCTACCGGCCCCAACTCGCCGATTGGTACGCGCGGGGCCGACGGCGCGAGGTCCGCCGCGGGCCGCGCTTCACGGCGCAGGAGTACGCCTTGGTGCGCCAGGGTCTCGCGCGGCAGTGGAGCCCCGCCCAGATCGCCGGGCGGCTCCGCCGCGACGAGCGGCTCCGCATCAGCCACGAAACCATCTATCGCTACATCTGGGCCGACAAGCGGCAGGGCGGCGCGCTCTACCGCGAGCTCCGCGGCGGGCGGCGGCACTGTCGGAAGCGCTACGGTCGGCCCGATAGCCGGGGCCGCCTCCTGGGAAAACGCCCCATCACCGCCCGGCCCGGCCTCGTCGAGCGGCGGGCGCGGATCGGCGACTGGGAAGGGGATACGATGGTGGGACCGGCGGGCACCCGCCCCTGCCTGCTCAGTCTCGTGGAGCGACGAACCGGCTTCCTCGTGCTCGGCAAGCTCGCCGCCCGCACCGCCGCGGAGGTCAATCGGTGCGCCGCGCCGCTCCTGCAGCAGCAACCGCATCCGGTGCGGACGCTCACGGTCGACAACGGCACGGAGTTTCACGGCTACGCCGCGCTGGAGGCCGGCACCTCGACGCGCGTCTACTTCGCCACCCCGCACCACGCCTGGGAGCGGGGCACCAACGAGAACACCAACGGCTTGATCCGGCAGTATGTCCCGAAGGGCCAGACGATGGCGGCGCTGAGCGACCACGACTGCAGAACGATTGCCACCACCCTCAACCAACGCCCCCGCAAGCGCCTCGGCTTCCGCACCCCGGAGGAATGCTATGTCCCCTGAACGCCCACGCCCCACCCGCTATCGCGGCGAGCGTCGCACTTCGAAGTTGACATCACACAGCTACGATGGCGCGGCACTAAACTCGTTTAGCAGGAACAGCCACGTTATGGGCCCACCGGCATAGTACCCGCCGATGAAGATGACATAGCACGTGATCGCCTGACCTGCGTGCGCTTCGTCCTGGAGCGGCTGTTCCAAAACCTGCTGGACTGGGATCCAGACCCCAAGTGTGTCCTCTTGAAAGCGATACTCGGTCGTGAAAGCGCTGGCCACGGCCGAGTCGATGCCGGTACTCCTGACCCACTTCTGGAGCAACTCGCGACGCTCGGCCGTCATCGGGCGATGCTCGCCCGTGTAGGTCAACGTGGCGCGCGTGGCGAAATCTACGGCGGAGAGCGCCCAATGTGGGGCATCCGGTGAGCCTATGGAGCGAAGCATCGAGTCATGCTGGACGATGATGGCGGTCAGTGTGCCTGGCTGATATCGAGCCCAGTTCTGGGCATGGACGGGCTCGGACGCTGCGAGGCAGGCTGAGGTGAGCAGGGCCGTCGTGATCGGGTGGATGGGCGACCTCGAGATGGAGTGTAGCTGCCTAACGAAACGCGCATCAGCTGCGAGGGCGCTGCGCGGCAGCCGCCGCGCAACCTCCCCCCAGTATCAGGCGCGGCGGCTGCCGCCGCAAGAGCGCGCCCTCGTCAGCTGCATGCGCTGGTTAGGTGGCATCAGGTCCGGTACACGTCCCGCCGGTGCCCGATTTTCACCACCATGATGCGGAGGATCTGATCTTCGATCTCGTAGAGGATGCGGTAGTCCCCTTGGCGGACCCGATACCGCTCCTGGCCCGACAGTTTCTCGGCGCCCACCGGTCGGGGGTCCTCGGCAAGGGCTTGAATACGCGCAATAATACGCCCCCGATCCTTTGGGGGCAGTTGGGCCAGTTCTTTGGCGGCGGACCGCTTGATCTCGAGACTATAGCTTGCCACGCCGCTTCAGATCCTTGAGAACATCCTCAAAGGCCAGCGACGGTTCCTTGGCGCGAGCGGCGAACGCCGCCAAGTCCTCCGCATCCTCGGCCAGGCTCGCGCGAATGGCGGCGTTGACGAGGTCGGAAAGACTCCGCTCCGTCGAGGCGGCCTTGATGCGGAGCGCCCGATGGAGGGTCGGATCGAAGTAGACGGTGGCGCGCTTCTGGGTAGCCATGGAGAGAAGATAGCAGTGTGACGTCATGACGTCAAGACGTCATTTCGTGATGCCACCTAACGAGTGGCGCATCAGCTGCGAGGGCGCTCGCGGCAGCCGCCGCGCGACCTCGCTAGCAGTATAAAGCGCGGCGGCTGCCGCAGATAGAGCGCGCCCTCGTCAGCTGCATGCGCTGGTTAGGCGGTGCGGTGCTCCGAAACACCGAGGACGAGCACTGGGCTAGGGAGCCTCCGGTAGCGGGGCGTCGGGCGCGGGAGTCGCCAATCCATCCGAAAGGTCTCAGGACGGTCATGTTCGACGCCACGGACCGTGCGCCTCCAAACGACCACACCCCATACCTTGAGTAAGGATCCGTCTTCCTCTACGGCGGTGAGTCTAACATCGAACGGCCAGACGCCACGTAAGTGCCCGGGTCCGGCGATCCGCCAAGCGTCCATCAGGAATACCATGCTCAGCTGTAGCAACGAGTTTGCAATCGCGAGCAATTCATGCGCATCGTCAGGTTTCCGCGGCCGCGTTAGGTAGAGGCGGCATGAGTTCGCCACCAGCCGTTCGGCCCAGCGGATGTGGGTACGGCGCCGACGAGATGTCAGAAGGTCTCCACTCAAAAGACAATGGCTGTGCATCCGCCTAACGAACTGCGCATCAGCTGCGAGGGCGCTGCGCGGCAGCCGCCGCGCCGTCCTCTGCTAAAACCTACGGCGTGGCGGCTGCCAGCACCAGCGCGCCCTCGCCAGCTGCATGCGCTGGTTAGGCCGAACCTGTCTACGGTGCAGGCACCCACTTAGGAGATCCGCTGCCGATCAGCGCCCCAAAGCCCCCAAAGAAGGCTGCCCCTATCAGGGCGTACACCGGAGTGCTGGCGCCACAGCCCTCTGGATCCTCGCACATGCCATTGGCAAAGGCGCCGGCCAAACCTCCTAGGGCACCTCCAAAGATTCCGCCAATCAGCGCTCCGGTGGTCCAGCGGCTGCCTTGCTGTACATCGATCCGGGCAAGGGAGGCGGCTGGAAGTCGTTGGAATGCGAGCGAGTCGGACTTTGGTGTACAGGGGGGTGCTGGGTATCGGCAGACCTGAACGAACGCGCTCGACGGCGTGAGTGGCTGCACCAAGCGCCCGCGAATCGAGGCTCCAGTGATGGGGTGCATGCGGATCAAGGTGCCACTATCGATGGTGGCGTGCACGAGGCTGTCTTGGGCAACGAGGCTAGTCGGGGCGAGGGCACAGAGAATGGCAAAGGCAAATGCCTGGCGTAGCATGGAGTCCTTTGGTTTCGGCCTAACGAACTGCGCATCAGCTGCGAGGGCGCTCGCGGCAGCCGCCGCGCGACCTCCCCACAGTATCAGGCGCGGCGGCTGCCGCCGCAAGAGCGCGCCCTCGCCAGCTGCATGCGCTGGTTAGGCAGCGACGCCGATCGCTGAGTCGGTCAACAGGGTGTAGGCGAGACCAATCACGCCGTAGGCGAATACATATACCGCAAACGGCAAGAGTAGGAACCACACCCGGGCCCTCCCAACCTTAACCGGAAAGGAGGCGCGCACCCCTCTGTAGCTCACCACCACGGACCAAAACGGGAAGAGAAGCAGGACCGTAGACCACAATTCCTCCGCCTGCCATGCCGCGAGATAGTCCTCGTACAGTGCAGTAGCAATCACGGCGTAGGCAACGGAGGGCACCGCGACGACGAGGCGTGCAAACACGAACACCAGGCGGCCGGTCCGCGCGTCATGCGCCGGAGCACCAGCCCAGCGAATCCGGAGATTGTACCACCAGCCACCGATATACCAGTGCATGGCGGCGGCGACCACCCCAACGCCAATGAGAAAGGCCCAAAACGACCCCCAAGAGCCCAGCACAATCGGTCCGAGTGCATCCCATCCTGCGCGCGGTTGGCCAAGATCCGCGCGCATCAGATTCTTTTCCACTTGACCGAGTGTAGAGGCCACTCCTAGCAACCAGACTGCCCCTAACCAGTACTTCCCTCGATTCAGGGTGACAGTTTGAAAGTAGGTCGTTGGTCGAAATGCCAGGTCGCGGAGTGCGGACCACGAGAGGGGTGACCGGGTGGGGAGGGGTGGTGGCAGCTCAGTCACAAAACCCTCCATGGCAAGGACGAACGCCGGCGCTGCCTAACGAATGGCGCATCAGCTGCGAGGGCGCTCGCGGCAGCCGCCGCGCATCCTCGAAGTCAGTATACAGCGCGGCGGCTGCCGCAACTAGAGCGCGCCCTCGACAGCTG
>Ga0209507_1000534_pt1 | contig 40866 bp, 43 predicted proteins | sample AD_UKC028_MetaG_FD_184414 | JGI IMG/M metagenome (GOLD analysis project Ga0209507, IMG submission 184414) | Active sludge microbial communities of municipal wastewater-treating anaerobic digesters from USA - AD_UKC028_MetaG (SPAdes) (version 2) | ecosystem: Engineered > Bioreactor > Anaerobic >...
ATCAAGGCCCGCCGCCTACAACAAGCCGCACGCCAGGCTTGCCGAGTCAACGCTCGGCCGGTGGATCGCCCCGTCGGTACGATGGCGGTCACGCCCGCCTTGCTGCGGCCCACAACCAGTTACGGCATCCCCGATTTCGTCCAGCGCGGCTACTACCAGGATCGACCCTTTCGCTGCAAGGACTGTGGAGTCGATGAAGTCTGGACGGCGGCGCAACAACGCTGGTGGTACGAAGTCGCCCAAGGGGAGGTGTGGACCACGGCGGTGCGCTGTCGTGCCTGTCGCCAGCGGGAACGGGCGCGCAAGACCGCGGCGCGGCGGGTCCACTTGGCGGGGCTGGCGGCGAAGTCGGCCTCGGGGGGGCGCGAACCGTGAACCTCGTTCCGGCCCAAACGGTGGGCGATGTCGAAACAGCCCGGGCGCTGTTCCGCGAATACCAGCGGTTCTTGGGCGTCGATCTGGATTTTCAGGGCTTCGAGGAGGAACTCGCCACCCTGCCGGGTCGCTACGCACCGCCGAGGGGTCGGTTATTGCTGGCGCGGGATGGAGCGCACGCGGCGGGCTGCGTGGCGCTGCGCCCGTTGGAAGAGGAAGGCGTCTGCGAGATGAAGCGGCTGTTTGTTCGCCCGGCGTATCGTGGGCAAGGGCTTGGATATCGACTGGCGATGCAGATCGTCAACGAAGCAACAGCCCTGGGCTATGCCATCATGCGGCTGGATACGCTGGATACGCTCGACAGCGCCATGCGGATGTACGCCGCAATGGGGTTTCAGCGCCGAACGCCTTACTACGCCAATCCGTTGCCGGGCGTCGTGTATTGGGAGCGGGTGTTATTGAGTCACCAACAGCCCTGCGGGCCTGGAGCGCCATGATGAAAACTTTGGGTTTAATCGGCGGGATGAGCTGGGAATCCACTATCCCGTACTACCGGATCATCAACGAAACCGTGCGGGAACAGCTAGGCGGGCTGCATTCCGCCCGGCTGATCCTCTACAGCGTCGATTTCCACGACATCGAGCGGCTGCAACAGGCCGGGGCGTGGGATGAAGCCGGGACGATCCTAGCGGACGCGGCCCGTGCTTTGGAAGCCGCTGGAGCCGAGGGGCTGGCGCTCTGCACGAACACCATGCACAAGGTCGCACCGGCGATTGAAAGCGCGGTGGATATTCCGCTGCTGCATATCGCCGATCCCACGGCGGCGGCGGTGAAAGCGGCGGGCCTGCACGTAGTCGGTCTGCTCGGCACCCGGTTTACCATGGAACAGGACTTCTACCGGAGCCGGCTGACCGACCGGCACGGCCTGGTAGTGATCGTTCCCGACGCGGCGGATCGGGCGATCGTTCACCGCGTCATTTATGAGGAACTCTGTCAGGGCGACCTCCGGGCCGAGTCGCGGGCGCAGTACCGGAAGATTCTACAGCGGCTGGTCGAGGCCGGGGCCGAAGGCATCATCCTGGGCTGTACCGAGATCGCTCTGCTGGTGGGGCCGGACGATGCGCCAGTGCCGCTGTTCGACACGACTGGCCTTCATGCCCGCTCGGTGGCGCTATGGGCATTGGGCGATGCAGCGGCGATTCCTCCGAGGACCGGTAGGGTCACGGCCGCCCCGTGACCGGACGGTTCTGGACTTCATGGCCGCATGATGCGCGGTCTGTGGATTTTGCCGGACAGACCGGTTATTTGTGCAAGGAAGGCCGCTTGCAGGGGTGGGGAGGCGAGTCATGAACCTGCTCTATCCGTTACCTGATGACCTCAATGAGGAAGTATTCACCGAACTGGTCCGGCAGGGCCGGTTGCGGATTGAGCGCATCGTTTCCAACGGCCACGCCTCGCCGGACGGCTTCTGGTATGACCAGAACGAGCATGAATGGATATTGCTGTTGGAAGGGGAAGCCGGGATCGAATTGGCCGACGGCGAACCGGTTTACTTGAGGCGAGGCGATGCGCTGAACCTGCTGGCCCACACCCGTCACCGGGTGACGTTCACCTCGCGCCCGGCGATTTGGCTGGCGGTGTTTTACCGATGAATGCTGAAATCAGGCGGTTGAAAATCATCAGCGGTGGCCAGACTGGCGTGGATCGGGCGGCCCTCAATGTCGGGCTGGCGTTGGGTTTGGCCGTGGGCGGCTGGTGTCCCAAAGGTCGGCGAGCCGAGGACGGGGTGATTCCTGACCGCTACCCGCTGCTGGAAACCCCGGAGCACGACTATGACACTCGCACCTGCCGCAATGTCGAAGATTCGGACGGGACGCTGATTCTGAACTTGGGCACGCTGGACGGGGGAACGGCGCTGACTGTGAAACTCGCCCGGCAGATGGGTAAGCCGTGTCTGATGGTAGCGCTGGAGGACGGCATCGAACCGATCGCCTTCCAGGAGTGGCTGGATGCACACCCGATCGCCGTGCTGAACGTCGCCGGCCCCCGCGAGAGCAAACGCCCCGGAGTGTATGCGGCGGCTTGCCGACTCTTGGATACTCTGTTGCAAAATTCAGGCGCATAGCCTCTCATCAGCGACAAGTTGCGACATAGACTGCTGAAAAATGAAAACCGCCAGCATAAAAAGATCATGGTGGTTGAACAAAGAGACCAGAAACCATTGGTAGTAGACCCCTTCTTGTAGAAGCTATTCTTTCGTCGATTTGCTTGTCAGATGTTGTAAAAATTCTCCAATTTGGGCAGGAAAAAGGATGACGGTGTTGGATGGACTGGAACCCAGTCCATCTATCGTTTGCAACGTGCGCAGTTGGAGCGTAATGGGGCTATCCGACATAATCTTTGCGGCCTCTGCAAGATTCGTGGCCGCCAGTTTATCCCCTTCCGCTTTGGTGATGGTGGCACGTTTCTCGCGTTCGGCGGAGGCTTGACGAGACATCATCCTCTTTAAATCTTCAGGCAGTTCGATATCCTGCAATCGAAGTGAATCCACTCGGAGTCCCCATTCCTTGACTCGCTCTTCAACATGTTCCTTGATACGAATCTGTATCTGTTCCCTTTCTGAAAGCAGTTCGTCTAACGTTAAACCGCCGATAATATCGCGTAGTGCAGCCTGAGCATATTGCGCGACCGCAAATTTGAAGTCTTGGATGGTGATGACCGCCTTCTCGCTGTCTTCAATCATGAAAAACAAGGCGGCATCAATTTCTGCCGGCACATTATCTTTGGTGATGACTTTTTGTCTGGGGATATTAATAACGAGTACCCGTGTGTCGAGAAAAAAAACACTCTCAAGAATGGGTATAATGTAAAGCAGACCTGGTCCTTTGACTGTCTGAAACTTGCCCAAGCGAAGCACCACACCGCGTTCCCATTCTGCCGCCACACGAAGACCTGACACTATCACATACCAAAGAAACGCACCAACAACCATTATACTGAGGGACTGTATCCCCCCCTCGTGGATTTCTAACGAGTGGATGGTTGACGGAGAGAATAACAACGCAACCATTGCGGTAGGTATGACAAAAATAACGCCTCGCAGCGTCCTGCCTAATGAAACATGTTCTCCGGCAGGTTTGGCAAACTGCTTCAAATTATCGATCATGACCGTCTCCTTCTGTTGTTCCGTTGATTACCCATTATGTGCCAATAAAACAGCCCTTTTACCGTGAAAATCGCTTTATCTAATTTTCACTATCGGGGGTGGTCGCCGGCTCGGCAAGCATGACTGTTTAAGGTGTTCGTTTTGCGGCTGACGTAACCGCCTGATTCTCCTTGACCTGACTCGGACAGACAACGGGGCTGACCACAAAACAGTTACCAAGCCTAAATTCAAGTCCACGCAATAGGGTTCGCGGGCGAAGGTGTCGTAGCCCATGACGCGCCAGCAGTTCATCGGCACAGCGTCTCGCAGGGTACGCCGTCATGGTTTCCATCGAGGGAGCGGACACCGCATTGCGTCAGGTAAAACTTCGCTTCCTCGTAGCTCGTCATCTCCCGGCAGTACCGCTTGCCGGCGCAGGTGAAACCGCCGCTGGCGGTCGTGGCAGTCGGCGCACTTGAAACCGGCGCGGGTGCAGTGTTGCAAGTCCCCCGCCGCCAGTCCCAGGGCGGGCAGCGCTCCGTTTCCGGCAGTCCCCACAGCCCCCGCTGGGCGGCCCTGGCCTCCGCTTCCAGCGTCAGCAGCGATCGATCCCTGGCAAACTGCCGGTACACCCACGCTGCCCCCTGCTTCACGTGGAAGAACGATGAACGCGATGGGGCGATGGCGGAGCATGGTGGTCGCCTATGGCGCCACTGGGGTTGTCGAGAACTGCGAGCGAATCGTTTCCAACCGTTCGCGATTGACGCCGAAATCATAGTATCCGGTGCGGGAAGCCGAACGCACCTGGATCGTTCCTGGTGGGTTAAAATAGCATTCCAGGTCATCCACGAATCCCCAAAGCGCTGACCGGAATTCGGCATGAAGATAGTCGTCCGTGGATTGGACGATGCGTATCCGCGCCATGCCGTTCAGCACGTCCAGCAACCGGGCGCGGGCCTGCGGGGCATCGTCTGCGTAGCGCAGCGGCTCCACGCGCTGATTCGCCGCAGTCGCCTCGGAGGAAACGCAGTTGGGAGAAGCCGGGCAGGGCGCGAGCTGGCCCTCATTGATCCCCAGGTTCAACGGCGGTCGCCCGCCCGAACACCCCTGAATCACGATCAGCACAGCGAACCCGATGCATCCACTCACGAGCAGTTTTTTGTTCACTTTAGGATTCCTCCTCGCAACCCTTGGAGTAGCGACGGCGATGAACGCGACGGTCCTGCGTCCCGTACTGGATTTTCGCGACCTGGCTCATGCACCGGCTTGGTCTGCGGTCGATGACCGCGTGATGGGCGGCGTATCGGCCAGTCGGGTTGAGATGACGCCGGAGGGCCTGGTGTTCTGTGGAGTGGTCTCGCTGGCCCACAACGGCGGCTTCGCCTCGATCCGCGCCCAACCTCGCGAGTACGGCCTGGCCGGGGCGACCGCGTTCATCCTGCGCGTCCAGGGCGATGGCTAAGTCTACAAGTTCGGCATCCGCACCGATGACGCTTTTGATGGCGTCCAGTATCAAGCACGCTTTTCAACGCGGGCCGGGGAATGACTTGATGTGGTGTTGCCGATCACCGATTTTCAGCCGACGTTTCGCGGTCGCGTGGTGACGGATGCGCCGGCCCTCGATCCCGCCCGTATCCGGGTTTTCGGGTTTCTGATCGCCGACCGCCAGGCCGGTCCGTTTCGGCTGGTGATCGAATCGATTCAAGCGCAATTCTGAGTCGGCGCATTCAATGCGCTCGGCGGTCGTCAGCCGTGGCGTTCTCGATGCTATCGATCAGCGCGGCGAGAGCATAGGCCACGTCGCCGGTTCTTGCCTTACCGCTCAAAACGAGGTCAGCCAGGGCGCGCAACCGCTCGGGCAGGCGTTCCAGCCACTGCTCGCCGGTCTCGTAGGGGATGCCCTGGCGCTGAGCGTGGGCCTGGGCGACCAGGTCCTCGGTGGTCGGGGCGCGCTACCTGGCCATCGGCACCGGCGATACGGAACTGTACCTCTTCGCCGGGATGCTGGCGGCGGTGGTCATCTCGGTGCGGGTGTTCCTGTTCCGGGGGGCGGGGAAGGCGAATTAGCGGAATGGAACGACAGGAGGCCCGCGCCGGTCGGCTCGCCCCGACCGCTGCCGAACCCCGCACGACTCCGGACGAGAGCCGGGAACGCGCCCTGTGGTTGTCTAACGATTCTTTCACCCATCCCGTGGAGCCTTAGCCCATGTTCGATACCCTCCAACAACGCTGGCGTCAGTTCGCCGCGGTCCCGCCCGGCCAGCGGTTCGAGGCGCACTTCGACCGCCGGCAACAGACCCGGCCGCGCGGGCTGCACCAGAAAATCCTCGCCGGCGGCGGCGGCATCCTCGTCATGGGGGCCGGGCTGTTTTTCATGCTGGCGCCCGGACCGGGCATCCTCATTTTCCTGATCGGCGCCCTGCTGGTCGCCGAGGAGTCGCTGACGGTCGCGCGGCTGGTGGACGGGGCCGACCTGCGGCTGCGGCGGCTGGCCGCCTGGGTCTTGGCCCGCTGGCGGCAACGGTCGGGGCGGACCCGGTAGCGGGGCGGCGGGGCCGATCCGGTGACCCTCGGCACCCACGTCGCCTTTGCCTCGGTCCTGTACCTGGGCGGCGCGACCCTGTTTGGCTACCAGCCGGATGGGATCGGCTGGCTGCTCGCCGCCGTCGCCAGTCTATTGCCGGACATTGACCTGCCGCCCGCCCGGATCGGCCGGCTGTTCTGGTTTATCTCCGTGCCGCTGGAGCGCCGCTTCGGCCATCGCACCCTGACGCATTCCGCCCTCATGCTGCTGGCCGTGGCCGGGCTGGCGTCGCCGCTGTGGCTCCTCAATCCGCAGTACTTCTAGGCGGTGGTCGGCGGCGGCTGAGGCCGAGGCACGGGTGGGGTAGGGTGGGCAAAGTCGGGTGGCCAGAGCGACGGGACGGGCTCGCCCTACGATCTACCGGGCAGGAAGCGGGCAGGCGCTCGATCAGCAACCTCTGCGGGATCGGATGCGGTGGGTCAGAGGTGGGCGTAAAAAGCTGACCGTTGATCAGCCGGGATTACGGTCGGCCTTAGAAGCGCGGGTTGAGCCGACCACGCGGGGCGATCCCGAAAACCCGTTACGCTGGACGGGCTTCTTCATGATGGAGTGGTGGCCATCACCCTCACGGCGCGACGGGCGACATCCCAATACAAACAGAGTCCCTGGCGGGCCAGGGCCGTTGACAAATCCGCTAACCGCATGGCGGGAGATACCGGAAAGCCGAAGTTGTTCATCGCGTTACTCCAATCCAGGTTAGATCGCTTGGGCCGCAGGGCCGGGGAGTCGGTGGGGTCGGGTCGATTCTTCCCACACCTCATGGGCTGCTATCCGGGCGGTTTTCTCAATCTGCATCGCCTCCAAAGCCAGACGCGCCGCCATCCGCCGGACGAAGGCCGGGTGGTGACTCTCCGACCGGAGGGAGGGCCAAGTCCCCGATCGGGCGACGGGGTCTCCTGCCAACGAGTCGTCATTCATCTTGGGTGACTCCTTAAGAAAGTGAACGCCCTCTGGATAAAGCAATCGACAGGCCAGGTGAGAAAAGATCAAAAAATAGCGCCGTTATACGGTCTTTCCGAAGCGCAAGAAGTGAGAGACCGGATGCGAAGGGGAATCGCTACGCCCTGGCGTGCTTTAAGAGGGGACAACCGGATGCTTCGGGAGGGACAGACGATGATGGAGGGGGTCACCGCTTTTAGCCCAGTAGGCCCATCTGACGGCCCGACGGGATTCAAGGGGCCAGAATGACCGGTGGGGTAGGCGTTGCAGCTCGGCGAATGTTTGAACTACCGAATCCTTGGAGGCGCTCCTTGTCCCTGATCTTAGACCATCGTGGACCGTCCACGACGCATCTGGAGAACAGTCTCGGCGCTTTCCGGGCGGCCCTCGCCGCCGGCATGGACGGCTTCGAACTGGATGTCCAGCCTACTCGGGACGGGGTTTGCAGGGTTCTCCATGACGAGACTCTTGAGCGCACGGCATCGGCGAGTGGAACCTTGCGGCAGATGAACGCCGCGGAGCTGCCCCGCCTGAAAAACGGCGAATCGGTGCCCCGCCTGTTGGACGTTCTCCAGTTGCCGGCGTTGCGGGTGAATGTAGAGCTGAAGGGCGAGTCTGGCTGGAAGCCGGCCCTCGCTGCGGTGGAATCCGCCAACGCCCTCGATCGGGTGCTCTTCAGCAGCTTTGAGTACGGCGAGATCCTCCAGCTCTGGACGGCCTGCCCGGAAGCCCGCTGCGGCTTCCTGTGGGAGACCCCCGAGGCGCGGGTCCTCACTGCGGCGGCGCTCGCCGACCTTCCTCCCGCGCTCGGGCTGCACATCCCCCTGGAAGCGTTGCAACACTGCCCCGAGTTCTGGATACCCTTCGCCCGTCGCCTGGCGGTCTGGGGAATGAGGCCTGCCGCTGAAGCCCAGATCCTGCCCTTCGAACCCGCCATCGTCATCGCGGATGCTCTCTGAACCCCGGATCGGGTCCCGGGTCATGGCGGGCTTTGTTCAGTCACCGGGGCCTTGATCATCGTTCTGGCCACGCACGGGGATTTTAACCACGGAAGGACACGGAAGACACTGAAAAAGAAAGAATCTTCCGTGCGTTTCCGTGGCCATAGGGTCGAAATGATGATCAAGGCCGTTACCGGGGTTCAGAAATCCGTTCAGTGTTCCCCCCGCCGTCGGGGTCCGCCGTCCGCAGCGGTCTAAAATCCTTTAGACTGGAGGCTATCCTTAGCCGATAGATAGGACTGATGAGCCGCACAGGGCGTTCTAAAATCATTCATCCTGGATCGGGTCATGGCTGATGCGCATCTTATTGAAGCTTTTCAAGGTCTTCTTTTATTTACTGGTCCTGGGCCTGGTGCTGGGCCTCCCCCTGTTGCTCTGGTTTCTGGTGGAGGAGACGCCTCGGGTCCGCGAGAGTGCTCCACTGGCGGTGGAAGATATCCAACGCGCCCAGCGCCTGCTGCGGGATCTCGATCCTCGCCGACTCCAGGAGGGCGAAACCCGCCGGTTGACCTTGACCGAACGGGACGTCAGCCTGCTGCTGGACCAGACGTTGTCGCGATGGCCGGGCACCCCCCCGGTGAGGGCGGTGACCCGGTTCACGCCCCGCCAGGCCCAGATCGAGGCCACCCTCTCGTTGCCGGCGAATCCGCTCGGCCGCTATCTCAATGCGAACATGCAACTGACGTCCGGCGAATCAGGACTGCTGTTGACACAGATTCACCTCGGGCGTCTGTCGATCCCGGGCGGCGTGGGCCGCTGGCTCATCGACCAAATCAGCGGGCGCTGGCTCGGTGACCCGGAGTATCAGATGCTCAGGCCCCTCTGGGCAACGCTTTCGGACCTCCAGATTGCGAGCGAAACGGTAGCGGTCACGGTCCGTTATGATCAAGAACTGGCCCGACGCCTGGAAGCCCAGGGGCGCGACTGGATTTTGCCCGAAACCGACCGCCTGCGCCTGGGCGTTTACCAGGAGGTTCTGGTGGCGGCCACCCGGACACGGCCCAAGAACCGCTCGCTGATTTTCCTGTTGAAGCCGCTGTTCACGCGCGCCGCTGAGCGCACGGCCCTGGGGGGTGATCCGGTGGAGGAAAATCGCGCGGTACTGGTGACGTTGGCGCTCTACCTGTCGGGCCGGGATCCGACGCGCCTGCTGGGTGAAAAATATCACGCGCCCACCTCCCTGCACCCGACCTTGGCGGGACGCAGCGATCTGGCGCAACATTTTACGATTTCCGCCGCCCTCACCGGCCTGACCGATAGCCACCTGGCGAATGTCATCGGCGTATTCAAGGAAGTCCAGGATTCGCAAGGCGGCTCGGGCTTTAGTTTTGCGGACTTGATGGCGGATCGCGCTGGTGTGCGGTTCGCTGAACACGCCCTCGCGTCGGTCGCTTCGGCTCACGCGGTGCAGCGGCGAGTCGCAGCGCTCGAGGTCGAAACCGCCCTCATGCCCTCGATGGGGTAGTGTTTTTGACGTGGATATGAAGATTCACAACCATTTAATTATGTTTAACTTGATCCGTTAGATATCCACGTCTGGAGCACTACCGGCGTCGCGCTTCCGCCCTTTCCCCACTTCGGTTGAAGGCAGGCGAGCGCGGTCGATGCATTCAGGTCTTCCAGCGTTGCTACAGTAACCCTGCTTGAGCTGTGAAAGCAGTGATGGAATTGAAATCCCTCCAACGATACGAGAGGGTTGGTGGTCCCGAGATGACTTTGAAAAATGACCTTGTTGGAGCCAACCCGATGCTTCTGACCTCTCGCCAGCGGTCCCAACTGTTCTCGCAACTGGCGACGCTGGAACACGCCGGCATTGCTCCAGCGCAGGCGTTCGCCGTGGTCGGGCGTGACCTGCCCAGCGCCGCGCGGCAAGCCCTGGCGCAAACCGCCGCTGATCTCGCGAAAGGCGCGGATCTGGCGAAGGCGGGGTGGAACAGCGGCGCGCTGCTGCCGTGGGAAGCGCGCCTGATGCAGGCGGCAGCCACGGGCGGGCGACTGGAATCCCTGTACCGACATCTGAGCGAACACTACGCCAGCCGCGCCCGGTTGTTTGGCCGGTTGCGATCGCGGCTGATGTTTCCATTCCTGATTCTGACGCTGGCGTGCTTCGTCGCGCCCTTCCCGGCGCTGTTTCAGGGAACCATTGGACTGGGCGGCTATCTGCTGCGCGCTGTCGGACCGCCGCTGTTGCTCTACGGTGGGTTGCAACTGCTGGCGTTCGCCTACCGCCAACAACTGGCCCGCGAAACCGGCGCGACGTGGACGCGACTGTTGCGGGCGATTCCGCTGCTCGGCGGACTGCTGGCCCGACAACAGCAGCGGGATGGGTTGTTCGGCCTGTGGCTGTTGCTGGAATCCGGCGTGCCGATTCTGGAGGCGTTGCCCGTGGCCGGAAAGAGCCTCGCCGACGCACTGCTGCGCGCCCGTTTCACGAGAGCGGCGGCGGCGCTGGCCGATCGCCGGTCGGGGGTGGCCGAGACCTTGAACCGCTACGGCGTGGTGGACGATCCTGGCGCGGTGGCGCTGTTCGCCAGCGGCGAAACGGCGGGCCGGCTGGACGAGGTCATCCGTCATCAGTTGCGTCAGTGAGACGCCCAGTTGGAAGCGCAATGGGACACGCTGGGAGAATGGCCTGCCTCGCCTGTTTTACATGGGGGTGGCGGCGCTCCTGGCGCTGGGGATTGCGGGCGGTTACCGTTCTCTGCCGCGATGGTGAGGTTGGTGACCGGCGTCGCGCCTGCTCCTCTCCCCGTTTAGAGCCATTCAGGGATCATCAGTCATGAACAACTCGTCCGCCAGCCGCAGTCGCCAGCCATAGCCCGATGCGCCGGAACTTCCGCCAGGGCGTCAGTCGTAGCGCTCTCGGGGTCGAGGTCGTCGAGGGTCAGGCGGTGAGGAGCAGGATAGGCGGGATCGGTCATCGAGGTGTTTTATTCAGGCTAGGCAGCAAGGATCAGAAGCAAACGCTTTCAGGGGCGCGCTGCACCCTTAATTAAGGTGCTTTGCGGGTCAGCGGTTGACCTACGGCACCGGCATAAAAGACCATGATTTTGACCGTTTCCTGGCCGACATTGCGGCCATTGTGCAGGGTATCCACCACTTTGGCCAAGGCTTCACCGACGCGCAGACGCTTGACCTGACCGTCTTTCAAGGTGACTTCCAGTTCGCCTTGCAGCAGCAGGCCAAAAGACGGAATCGGATGCTCATGCCAGCCCGTTTCACCACCCGGAGCGATCTCCACCAGCAACCCGGTGACTTCGGCTTGACCCGCTGGGTAAGTCAAAGGTTGGCCGTTCCAACTGGCCGTAGTTTTTAAGAGCGGTGTCACCTTGACCGCAGCGCTGGGGTCCAGTGCAACGGCATACAGGGGCCATTCAAGCAGGGCGATGACCGCGATGAGTACGCGAGAGAGGGACATCAGGTAGCCTCCAGAGAGCAGCAGACCGAAATTAAGACCACTTGAGCCGGTCGTTGGAGAATCCGGCCCGACGTCAAGGCGTTATTTTTGGTAGGTTCCCACCAAGACGGCTTGGGCGAGGACATGCCCCTGCATCGCCGCCTCCACCTTTGTCTTGGTCGGTGGACTCAGTCCTTCCAGTGTCGTATCCAGGGCGTAGAGTTTGTGGAAATAGCGATGACGTCCGATGGGCGGACACGGCCCCCCGTAACCGGTGCGTCGCCAATCGTTGATGCCTTCCTGCGCACCCTCGGGTAACTGAGGGGCGGTCATGCCCTCGGCCAACCCGGTAGCGTCCGGGGGGAGGTTGTACAGCACCCAGTGAACCCAAGTCATCTTCGGGGCCTTCGGGGCCGGCGCATCGGGATCATCGACGATCAGGACTAAACTGCGGGTTCCCTCGGGGACGCCCGTCCAGGCGAGGGGTGGAGAAATATCGTTTCCTTTGCATGTGTATTTTTCAGGAATGGCGTGATCGTTATCGAAGGCGCGAGATTGGAGGGTGAAGGTCATCGTGATTCTCTCCTCGGCAGTGATGGGGTTGATGAGCATCAAAACCCCAATGAAAATCCAGCAGCCTTTTATGCGCAGGGTGTCAGTCCGCATCTCATTAAGAACGCTTGATGGGTGTCCGTGGCGTTGCAGTCGATGGACCGCACTCCTCGACCGGTTGATACAAAGCATAGAATCATCGGTGACCAAAATCTTTTCCTGACGACGGTGGTCTCTAAACGACCCAGTTCCATAATGACCCCTCATCCGTTCATCCATCACCAGACAACGCTTGAATACTTCTTCGTGGAAGGTTGCTTCATCACCGAAGGGTGGAACACCTCGGCTGATGAAGCGGTTTCCATAACCCGCGCCCGCGTGGAACCGGGCGTGACCACCCGCTGGCATCGCTTGCGGGACGTGACCGAGCGGTACCTGATCCTGGAGGGGCGGGGGCGCGTCGAGGTGGGCGACGGGCCGCCCGAGGACATCGGGCCGGAGGCGGTCGTTCTCATTCCCCCGGAAACCCGGCAGCGCATCACGAACAGGGGCGACGTCGACCTGATCTTTCTGGCGATCTGTACCCCGCGCTTCACCCTGGCGGGTTATGAAGACGTGGAGTCGGGTTAAGGCGATTCCCGATAGAGACGACCCCGCCGTAGCGCCGGCGTCCCACCCGCTGAGCGGCGGTGCAAAACTGATTCTGGACGGACGCTCTTAGCGTTCCCGCCCGTGTTCATCGAACCACGCGGAAATCAGCCCGGCGGGCGTCCGATCAAAGTACTCGTTTGCCACGGTCACGCCGGCCCAGACCGGCGCACCGAGTTCACCGGGGTCCATCTGCTCAAATTCGGGATCGCCCCAGTCGACCGAGCGCTGTTTGAACCGCTCGCTGCACACGTAGAACGGTATCCCTTGGTCGTGCGCCGCCAGCGCCAGTAGGTAGGTGCCGGCCTTGTTGATCAGGCTGCCATCTGGACAGCGGCTGTCCGCGCCCACGATGACCGCATCGGCGCGGGCCACGAATAACCCCATTTGCGCATCGGTCATCAGCGTCGTGGGGACGCCCAAGGCGCTCAGGCGCTCGGCCAGCCGATAGCCTTCCTGGAGCGGGCGGGATTCGGTCACGATCGCCGCCACGCCGAGCGGCGCCAGGCGGGTGAACACCCCCACGATGGTGGAACTGAGACTGTGGGTCATCAGGACGCGCCCGGCCCCGAGGTGGCGCGCCAGGTGTTCTGCGGCCTGTTCCGTGGCCCGCTGTGACTGCTCGATGAGATCCCGGCCTGCCGCGGCGGCGATGCCGCGCCCCTCGTCCAGGGGTCGATCGTCCGCCAGGGTGACCCCGGTGGCCTGCCAACGTTCGATCAGATGGCGAATCGCCGCCATGCTGGGTCGACAACCGGCCAGGCGTTGGGCGCGTTCCAGGAGCGAGCGGCGCCAATCCATGAGGGTGGAAGCCTCTGTGGTCAAGGCGCTATCGACCAGCAGGCGCAAACTCTCCCGCGCCAGTTCCGCAGCGCCCTGCGTCCGGTCGTTCTGCACCTGGGCTAAACCCTGCTCGAATCGTAAAGACTCTCTGGTAGTCATGGACGCGTCCTATTGGGGTAATGCGTGGAGAATGGCCGTAACCACGATCAACGGTCGCTTAACGACACCCACGGGCGCAGGGAAGGTCGTCACGGTCCAGCCGTTTTGCGCCGTCCGGACGCTGTGCGATACGGCAACAGGCATTCTTCAGCCGGAACCGTGCGCCAGCTTCAAGCCGATGATCCCGGCGATGATCAACCCGACCGAGACCCGTCGCAGGGCGCTGGTGGAATCGCTGTAGAACAGGATGCCCACGATGAAGGTTCCCGCTGCGCCAATCCCGGTCCACACCGCGTAGGCCGTGCCGATGGGGATGGTTTTCTGAGCCCGCCAGAGCAGCGCGCCGCTGGCGGCCATGCAGACGACCGCGATGATCACGCCCACCACCCGCCGGCCTGGGGTTTGTGACCCCTTCAAACCGACCGGCCCGCCGATTTCAAACAAGCCAGCGATAATCAGATAGAACCAAGCCAGGGTGACGGGTTTCCAGGTTCAGGTTTTGTGGATGAACAGCGGGCCGTATAGGGATGACGCGGGCGTGGTCGATGCGGCTCGGCCAGCGGTTCAGATTTGCGCCAGGATTGAATGGCGTTTGGATGGCGGGGTGCGCTGCAGTAAAGCGTCGGCCAGCGCCATCTCCAGGGCGTCATCGGCCCAGTCATTATTTTCAATCACTCCGGCTTGCAGGTGCTCCATCGCCAACGTCACCAGATACCGCTCAATGCGTTCCGCCCGTTCGCGGTCGGCCTGCATGTACTGGTCAAAAGGATCGACCGTTCCCTGTTGCACCCGGGCGGCGATGCGTTGCTGGCGGATGGCCGGGTCGATGTCCAGGACGATTACCGTGGGACTGGTCGTCGCTTGCAGCGCGTGTAACGCCTGGGCCAGGGCGGGCGATAGCGGCGGCGGCGGGAGGATTGGCCCATAGGCGAAGGCCAGTAGTCGCAGGGCGGTATGGCTGACCACCACAACGGGGCGATCGGAAGGGCGGAAGCGCTGCTGATCGCGCGCCAGTAACTTCTGGGCCAGGTAGGGCGTCAAGGGGCGAATCAGCGGGAACAAAGTTAGAAACACCTGCTCCTGAAACCGTCCCCAGCGACCTTTGCGTTCGCTGCTGGACCGGGCGTCGACGGGAGCGGCGGCAAAGGCCCCCGCGCGCTTCTCCAGCGAGTACCCCCGGGCTTGCCAGCGGCGGATCAGGAAGTCCGCGACATAATCCTTGCCGGCGGCGTCGGTGCCGAGAATCAACAGTACCGGTGGGGGTGGGGGCAACACGGAGCGTACTCCTCTGGGCGGTATCAACGGGTTCAAGAGGGACGTTGCCGTCCCTGCCAAGGTCACGGCGGATGGATCCCTTATATTAATCTCTCGGTCCTGATCTGGTCACGGGTGGAACAATGAATGACCCTGAAACGTCGCCCGAAATCCCGAAGTCTGCGCGTGGCACGGGCGCAGCTCTATGAACTTTTTCCGTTGGCCTTCCCGCTGGAGGGATGCTGCGATGGTGGATTCGGTGAAGGCCGTCCCGAAGACGGGGTAGCGAGCGAATGGTCCAAGCGGATGAAATCGTCGCGGATGAGATCGTCGAAAGGCGTCTTAGAAACGATTTGAGACGTACTGAAATTTGAAGGGGTTGGAAGCCTTTTTGGATTTCAGGCGCTTCCAGGCGCCTCTCCGTGGGTTTTTGAGGGATGAGGACGGTGTGGTATCCGGCTTTCGGTTCCTCATTCACGCCTTACTCTGAAGAGCCGTCTTTTTGTGAGCGGTGTTGCGAAGAGGGTTCGTCGTTGATGGCCGTTTGATCTTCTCCTGGAGAACCGTCTTTTTTCTTTTTCCCGGAATCGCTGGAAAGGCGTATTAGGAGCGGTTCAGGGCGGTCTGAAGTGGTGGGGCGGTGGGAATGTCCTGTTGTTGAGGGATAGGCCGGTGGGGTAGCTGTTGCTGCGGATTGTTGCTCATGAACAACAGGTGCGGCGCTTGCTGTTGTTGTCTTTTTTGTAGTTTTTCGCAATATGTGTGCCTGAAAAAATACTATATTTTTCAAACTATTGCGAGATAATTGTAAAATCTAGCTAGATACAACGCGGGGAAAAGCTAGATACAACGCGGGGAAAGTGATCAAAAAATGCACGGTCTTTTGTGGATAACTTTAAGCTACTATTTTATAGGTGCGCACCGCCTACAGCTACCGTTGCCGTCATGGATCAATCCCTTCTGGTTAGCCTCCCCTACATCCGTAAACCTACTGCACTGATCCACTTCGAGCGGGAGTTATCGGTGGTTGCGCAGAAGGTGATGACGTTGATCGTAGCTCACTGCCAGAAGACATCTAAAAATGCACAGGGCTTTTACACTATTGAGAAACGCCAAATATGCGAGTTTCTCGGATGGGAAGAAAGCCATAACTATTCGCGCGTCGTGGAGGCGTTCCGTGAGATTTTCAACAATACGGTGGTTTGGAATTTGTTTGGTGAAGATCGAACCTTCAGGCGCTTGGAATGCAAGCTGATCGTTAGCTTGCTAGATGACGAAGTCAGGGCAATGATCGGTTTTGAGTTGCATCACCGGCTGGAGCCAGTGATCCACGCGCCTAAGGTATTCGGACAGGTTTGGTTGAAAGTTCCGGCGTTGTTAGCCCGCTCGGAGTACGCTTTTCCGTTCTATGAACTACTGGCTGACCATATATCTCGTGATGAAGGGGTGCTGAGAATTTCCCTAACTGACTTGAAGCGCTATCTGGGTCTTAAAGGACGCTATCCAATCTTTCAGATGTTTAAGACTCGAGTGTTAATTCCCAGTCTGGACAGCATCAATGCCAGCACTGATCTTCAAGTTCATTATGAAACCTGGAAGCGCGGACAGGCTGTTGGTGGGCTGATTTTCCATATCCAGCGGCAATCCCAGCCGGCCAAATCGCTCAACGCTCCAGGGAAAACTCTCACAGTGTTGGCGGTTCCCCCGGAAGCTGCGCGGTCCCCCGAAGAGCAAACTTTTCTAGAGCGCCTGGCCCGGCACCATATTAGCGACGACGACGCGATTCAGGCCCTGCAAAAACACGGGCTGGCCGGGGCGATGGATATTTTCGGCTACGTGCGCCAGGAAGTGGCGCGGCGGAAAGGGACGCCGGAAGAGATTCGCAACGTATCGGCCTATCTGGCGCGGTGTCTGCGCGAGGGCTATGGCCGCAAGGGCGAAATGGAACGGGAAGCGGAACGGGCGCACACGGCCCACAGGGAACAAGCAGCGGCGGCGCAGCAAGCGGTTCAGGTGGCACACGCGGCGCATGAGCAGGCCAAGGCGGAAACGAACGCGACGCTAAAAGCGCAGACTGCTGAGGCGGTAGAACGGTGGTCGGCGTTGCCCGCAGCGCAACAGGCGGCGCTGGAACAACGCTTCTTGCAAGAGGAGCCGGTCTGGGCGTTGCGCCCGGCGGACAGCATGACACGCCTCCGCGCCTTTCAGCGCTGGCTGGTGCAACAGTGGCTTTGAGTGTGGCCGCATTGCTGTCAATCTGCTTTGCTGTCTTACATCATTCAAGCAAGAACGACTCAAACTCCCTGGCGCTGGGTGGTCGCCAAATCATATCCAGACCCTGTTGGCCCTCCGGCTGAACCGGGCCAACGAGGAGGGGGAGGCGTATTGGCAACGGGCCGAAAAAGAGGCCGCAGGAATCGGTCCGCCCGTCGTTGCATCACTTTGAATCACACCCCTTCGGGCGGGAAACGTTGAACGGGGAGCATATTGTGGCAACAATCAGTCAACCTCATCCTTCTTCATCGCACCGCTACCCCCTGCGAGGCCGACCGTGAACCCGCAATCCTTTGACGACCGCCCGCAGACGCTGGCGGAAACCCACGAGGTCTTCAACCAGCCGCCGCCCCTGCAAGGCCACAACCTGTTTGCGGGCGACGCGGCGTTGAAAGAGGGCGTTGCGCGCGAGGGCGCGGCCTGGGCGGCGGACGACCTGACGCGCTACGGCGAAATCTGTGGCCGCCCCGAGGTGATCGAATGGGGCTTTCTGGCCAACGAATACAAGCCCTCGTTCGATACTCACGACCGTTTCGGTTACCGCGTGGATGAGGTTCGCTACCACGCCAGCTACCACCAGTTGATGAACCTGGCCTTCACCGAGGGACTGCATTCCGCGCCCTGGACCGACCCCCAGCCGGGCGCTCACGTCGCCCGCGCCGCCCAGTACTACCTGCACGTCCAGGTGGAAGCGGCGCACGGTTGTCCGGTAACCATGACCTTCGCCGCCGTGCCGACCCTGCAACTGACGCCGGTCATCGCCCAGCAGTGGCTGCCCAAGGTGCTGGCCCGCGCTTACGACCCGCGCAACGTGGCTCCCGACCAGAAGCCGGCGCTCGTCATCGGCATGGGAATGACCGAGAAGCAGGGCGGTTCCGACGTGCGCGCCAATACCACCCGGGCCTGGCCCCTGGGCGCCGGCGGTTCCGGCGAAGCCTACGAGCTGGTGGGCCACAAGTGGTTTCTGTCGGCCCCGATGGGCGATGCCTTCCTGATGCTGGCGCAGGCGCCCGGCGGCCTGAGTTGCTTCCTGGTGCCGCGCTGGCGACCGGACGGCGCGCGCAATCCGCTCCAGGTCCAGCGGCTCAAGAACAAGATGGGCAACGTGGCCAACGCCTCCAGCGAGGTCGAGTTGCGCGGCGCGCTGGGCTGGCTGGTCGGTGAGGAAGGTCGAGGGGTGCGGGCCATTCTGGCGATGGTGGCGCTGACCCGCTTCGACTGCATGATCGGCTCCAGCGCGGGCCAGCGCCAGGCGGTCGCCCAGGCGGTCCATCACGCCGCCCATCGGAGCGCCTTTGGCCGGTCCCTGATCGCGCAGCCGCTGATGCGGAACGTGCTGGCCGACCTGCACCTGGAGGTCGAGGGTTCGCTGGCGCTGACCCTGCGGATGGCGCGGGCGCTGGATGAGTCCGCCCAAGAACACGAACGCCTGCTCCTGCGCCTGGGGGCGGCGGTGGGCAAATACTGGATCTGCAAGCGGACCCCGCACCACGCCTACGAAGCCATGGAATGCCTCGGCGGCAACGGGGTGATGGAAAACTGCATCCTGCCGCGCCTGTACCGGGAGGCGCCGATCAACGCCATCTGGGAAGGCTCCGGCAACGTGCAGGCGCTGGATGTGCTGCGCGCCCTGGCCAAGACCCCCGCCGTGCTGGAAGTCTGGCTGGCCGAACTGAACCGGGCGGCAGGCGCGGACGCCCGGCTGGACCGGGCGATCCGGCGGCTCCAGGACGAACTGGCCGACCCGTCCGACCGGGAATACCGCGCCCGCGCCCTGGTGGATCAACTGGCACTGACCCTGCAAGCGGCTTTGCTGACGCAAGCCGGCTGCCCGCCCGTGGCGGAGGCTTTTATCGCCTCCCGGCTGGGCGATCGGAACGAGCGCCACTCTGGAACCCTGCCGCGCGGCCTGGCGCTGGAACCCATTCTCGAACGGGCGCATCCAGGCCCGAGCTGAGTCGCTCTTTCCCTCGGGCGCCCGATCATCTCGGGTTCCCCCCTCGAACGCCGGGGCCATCGTGGCGAGAGGGAGTGGAGCGCGCCGGTCCGTCGTTACAAAATGAATTCCCGCAGTGGTGGGTCAAGGTGCGGGCGCAGGGGATTCTGGCCGGATGACCGGCCGGCTGCACCCCACTGTCTACGAGATCAGGAGGGCTGCTGGTGTTTCTATTACGCATAGCCGAGGACTGGTCTTCCCGGATTAGAGACATTCGTGATGCGAACACCGATGACACGAACCTCATCCGTTTTGACAATGCCCACTATCGCCTGTGCCGCCCCGGCCCCAGCACCTTCATGGGGTTGTAAGCCGGAACCGCCGAAAATTCCGTGGGCAGCAAGTCGCCAGAAATGATCCGTTTAAGGAATGATTTAGCACGTCCAGCACCGACTTGACCCTCCTGTCATTTTTCAAAGTCGACTTCGGCACTGATCCAGCGCTCCCTCGAACTGGGTGAGTAAAATGGTCAAAGTCGACTGCAGCCGCCTTCAAAGCCGACTTCAGCCTGTTGCAAAGGGTCGAAGTCGACGGCAATGGGGTAGCATGACCCACCGGTCGCCGATCGCCGAGCGCGACTGGAATGAAGCGTGTCAGAGCGCAGTCAGCCCCAAAACGCCCTGCTGAAATCCTCTTTGACAATCCGCTGAAGTCGACTTTGAAAAATGACAAGCGGGTTACGACCGGTCCGGCGTCCAACAAACGAGGGTTTTCTGCGCTAGCCCCTGCGGAGATTTCAGTTGCAGATCATGTCGGTTTGAACCCGACGATGGCCGGTTTGGCGCGTTCGATGGCCGGTTGAGTTGCAGATCATTCCGGTTTGAACGCCTTTCAGTTGCACATAATTCCGGTCGGAAAATGGCGTTGATTGCAGGTTGAGACGTTTTCGATTGCAGGTCGCTACACCTATCCTTACATTTTCCAGCCTGTCGAGGACGTCATCGGAGTCCCCCATGCCCTACCTGACGCTGAACGGAGTCCGCCTCTATTACGAGGAACGGGGAACCGGGCCTGAAACAATCGTCTTTGCGCACGGACTCCTGTGGAGCGGACGCATGTTCGATCAACAGGTTGCCGCCCTTCAGGAGCGCTTTCGCTGCATCACTTTCGATTTCCGCGGTCAAGGTCAGAGCCAGGTCACCGCCTCCGGTTACGACATGGACACGCTGACTGAAGACGCCGCTGCGCTGATGGCGGCATTGGGATGCGCCCCGTGTCATTTCGTCGGCCTCTCGATGGGGGGGTTCGTTGGAATGCGGCTCGCGTTGCGCTATCCCCACCTGATCCGATCCCTGGTACTGATGGAGACCTCGGCGGACCCCGAACCCCAGGAAAACATCGGCCGCTATCGTTTGCTGAATTTCGTCGCGCGCTGGTTGGGTTGGAGGATGGTGGTCGGACGGATCATGCCGATCCTGTTTGGCCAGAAGTTCCTCAACGACCCCGCCCGCGCCCCACTTCGACAGACCCTGAAAGCCGCCCTTCTGCACAACCACCGCGTCGGATTCACCCGAGCGGTCACCGGCGTGATCGAACGGGCCGGCATGGATGAGGACCTCAACCAAATCCGGGTTCCCACCCTGATCATCGTCGGCGATCAGGATGTCGCGACGGTCCCCGCCAAGGCCGAGCGCATCCATGCGCAAATCCCGGGGTCGCGCCTGGCGATCATCCCCGGCGCCGGCCATACCTCAACGGTGGAAGAGTCCGAGGCCGTCAATCAGGCGCTGCTGGAATTTCTCGGGCAAGAGCGCGGCCGGAGTGGGTCAGCGGGGGATAGGCCACCTTTATAGCTTGCCCTGCAACGCGGCCGGCGGCGTCGCGCGATGAAAACCGTGGTAGGGCACGGATCGATCGTGGTCCACCGCCGGGAAGAGCGGGCCGTGCAGCGGCGCGCCACCGTCTTGGTGAGATTGACCATGCCGGCGCGCGCCGCGCCCGAATGGCCCATGCCCGGCATGCCGTTCCACATATCGGCCGACAGGTTGACGATGGTGCCGCCGTGCGCCTGCATGGACTGTACGAATACCTCGCGCGCCATCAGGAAGCCGCCGATCAGGTTGGTGGCGATCACCGTCTCGAAGCCACGCTTGGAGATGCTTTGCAGCGTCGCGGGAAACTGCCCGCCCGCGTTGTTGACCAGACCATGGATGCGCCCGTGCGCGGCCACCACGCCCGCCACCGCCGCCCGCACCTGGTCTTCGTCGCGAATGTCGAAGGCGCGGGTGTCTACCTGACCTCCATCTTCGCGAATCTCGGCGGCCACTCGTTCCAGCTTGTCGACCGAGCGCCCGCTGATGACCACGGTGGCGCCCAGCGCGGCCGGTTCATGCGCCACGCAGCGGCCGATACCGCTGCCTCCCCCGGTGACCCAGTGCAGTTCTCCGGCGATAAAGATTCGCGCGCAGCACGCTGTCGTAACGGGCACCGGTGGGGTTGCGAGAGGAAGGGATTTCGGTCATGGCGGGGTCTCGGTACGCCAACAGTTGGGGTTTGGGTAGGCTTGGCCTGGATCATCATGCGCGGGTTGGACCGTTCGGTGGTCGCGAACTCAGTACGAGCGGGGCAACCCCAGCAGATGTTCGGCCAATTGGTTGAGAATCATTTCGTTGTTGAGCGGGGCGGTTTTGAACAGGCGCACCGAGGTCCACAGATCGATCAGGTGGTGATCGCGGACGAAGCCGCTGCCGCCGTGCGTTTGCAGGGCGGCATCCACTGCCGAAATGGCCAGCTCCGACGCCATGTGCTTGGCCATATCCGCGTAGTGACCGGCTTCCGGCGCCTCTCGGTCAAACAGCCACGCGGCTTTATACGTCAGCAGGCGCGTGGCTTCCTGGGCAATTTTGACCCGCGCCAGGGGATGCTGGACGCCCTGATAAGCCCCGATGGGCGTTTCGCCGAACACCTGGCGCTCCCGGGCATAGGCGACCGCCTTGGCCAGAGCGAACTCGCTGAGGCCGACCAGGGCGGCGGCGATCAGGATGCGTTCCGGATTCAGGGCCTCAAACAGCACGGCGGCCCCCCGGTGTTCCGGGCCGATGCGCTGGGCTGCCGGCACTTCCACGTCGTCGAAATACAGCATGAACTGGCGGTAGCCCTCAAGCCCGATGGTGTTCATCCGCTGTTTCTCCAGGCCTCGGGCGTTGGCGTCCACCAAAAACAGTCCCAGCCCCGCACTCCGGGGCAAGCCCTGGGCTGCGATCTGGGCCTCGGACAGGGTGCGCGCCACCACCAGGATAAAGTCGGCGATATCCGCGCCCGTGATCCAACCCTTGCTGCCGCTCAGGCGATAGATCTCGCCGTCGCGCCGCGCCCGGGTCCGCATCCGGAACGTGTTGGTGCCGGCGTCCGGCTCGGTGATGGCAAAGGCGCATTTACAGGACCCGGCCGCAATGGCGGGCAACCACTGCGCTTTCTGGTCGGACGTGCCGCCGCGCAGCAGGGCCATGGCGGCCATGGAACTCAGTACGCAAAAGCCGTTGGGCAGCCCGTGGCGGGAAAATTCCTCCAGGGCCAGCGCCATCCCCAGCAAGCCCAGTCCGGCGCCGCCGTATTCGGCCGGGATCAGCGCGCCGAACAGTCCGGCCTCCGCCATGGCTTCCCACACCTCTTCGGGAAAGCGCTGCTCTTCATAGATCATCTGGAGGTGCTGGTCGCGCCGGGGTTCGAGGGTCCGCAGCAGGCGATGGGCGGTCTCAACGACCAGGGCTTGTTCTTCGCTCAGATTGAAATTCAGTCCGTTCATGGGGGGCTCCAAGGGGATGGCGTCGATCTGTGGGGGATTCGCCGAGAGAGGATGGCCACTCCCGCAGGGGACGGGATTGGGAGCCGCTGGCAGGCGCCATCAGCTTCGCGAACCCGCCGGATTCGAGTGTAGGGTAGTGAACCCTCCGAGCGCTGCTATGCCGTACTGGTTATCCTGGGGTCCCGCTGGCCGAGAGCCGGCGCGCGCCGCGCGGTTCGACCGACTCGGGCGCGGAAGCGGACGGGCGAGTTCGATCACGCTCGCCCGCGTCGGAAAAGCCAGATATTGCAATCGGTTCCAGGAGCGGTTGGGTAATCATCAAAATATATTCATTCCCAATCCCCCACCGACAGGATTCCTCGGAGGCTTCCCATGGAAAAGATCTGGCTGAAACGCTATCCGCCCCACATGCCGGCGGACATTAACCCCGATGAATACGCCTCGCTGGTCGATGTATTCGAACGGAGCTGCCAAACCTTTGGGCCGCGCCTGGCCTTTGCCAACATGGGCTACGGCATGACCTATGCCGAACTGGAGCAGAAGAGCCGGGCGTTCGCGGCCTACCTGCAATGATGGGATGGACTCCTCCCGCCTCTGATCGGCATCAAAGTGCCGGAATGGAGAGTCAAACCGATCCCATTCATCGAGCAGAAGGAGTCCGACCATGAACGCTATCACCGTCGCCGTTGACTTGGCAAAGACTGTTTTCGAGCTGGCGATCACCGATGAACAAGGTCGTCTGGTGGAGCGCAAGCGCCTGTCGCGGGAGGGCTTCGCCCGGTTCTTCGCCCACCGCCCGCCGTGCCGGATCGTGATGGAGGCCTGCGGCGCTGCCCACCATTGGGCGCGCACGTTCCAGGCCCAGGGCCACGAGGTCAAGCTGTTGCCGCCGCAGCATGTGCGGCTTTATGTGCGCCGCAACAAGACCGACCGGGCCGACGCTGCCGCGCTGCTGGAGGCCGACCGCTGCGGCGACATTCTGCCGGTGCCGGTCAAAATGGTGGAACAGCAAGGTCTCCAAGGCCTGCATCGGGTCCGCAGCGCCTGGATGGCGACCCGTACCGACCGAATTAACACCACCCGGGGCCTGTTGCGGGAGTTCGGCCTCGATCTGCCGCAGGGGCCGGCGGCGGTGCTGACGCAGGTGCCGACCTGGCTGGCAGACGAGGAAAGTCCGATTCCGCCCGCCCTGCGCACGGCCCTGACCGAACTGATCGCGGAAATCCGCGCCCTCGACACCCGCATCGCCGCGATCGAGCAACAACTCTGCGAGCAGGCCAAGCCCCGCCCCGAGGTGCAGCGACTGATGGCGGTACCCGGTATCGGCCTGCTGATCGCCACGGCGCTCATCGCGGCGGTCGGCGGGATGGAGGCCTTCCGTGACGGACGCCACCTGGCCGCCTGGCTGGGCCTCACCCCCCGCGAGTCGAGCAGTGGTCGGCGGCGTCACTTGGGCGGCATCAGCAAGCGCGGCGACCGCTATTTGCGAATGTTGTTCATCCACGGCGCCCGCTCGGCTCGGCTCTGCTCGCAGCGACCAACCAGGCCCGGGCCGGGAAGAAACCCCTCACCCGACTGCAGCGCTGAGCGGTCGATCTCGCCGCCCGGATCGGCCACAACAAGGCCGCCTGCGCGCTGGCCAACAAACTGGCCCGCATCGCCTTCGCTGTGGTCCGCCAGGAGCGGACCTTCGACAGCGATTTCGTCGCGGTCGCGGCCATCTAAGCTCCCGCCAGTTCCTTTCACCCTTAACCCCAACCCTTAACCCCAACCCTTAACCCCAACCCTTAACCCCAACCCTTAACCCCAACCCTTAACCCGAGTTCCCACCCAGGTTTGCGAGCGAGACCCTCAACGATCATGGCGTCATAGGTCGGACCGGTACCCGGAAAAGCCGATAACTCGGTTGGCTCCATCAAGCCGCTGCAACGATAGGCTCCCGGTACGCGGATTCCATGAAGGCCCGGAGACGAGTTCTCCAATAAGGCCGGATATACGACTGCAACCGATCCTCAACGCCGATCACCGATCCGTCTCCTTGCAAAACGGGAGGAGTCCATATACGCACTGTTCGGCGTGCTGCGTGCCGGCCTGATCGTGGTCAACGTCAACCCGCTCTACACCCCGCGCGAACCCTGGCGCGTAGGATGGCGCCCCTGACCGACCCGGTACCCAGAGAGTCCCCATGCAAGACTGCTTGCACGACCCCCGCCTGATGCGATTACCGCAACCGATCCGGGTCGATGCTGCCTCCGGGTCGCCGTTTGATACCGCACTATTGGCGAATCTCGGCATCCTGGCGGCGGTCCGTCCCTACCTGACCGACGCCGCTACCCCGACCGAATGGATCATCAACCACGTGCCGGGGATGCGGCAACTCGCCATGGCCCACTTCGGGTTGCCGGGCGCCACCCACCTGGGCGTGTTCATGCTCATGATGACGCGCGCCCGCCTGCGCGCCCACGGCGATCCCATTCTGGAGGTATCCGCCCCCCTGCAAGCGCTGTTGGCCCAGACCGACGTGCAGCACGGCTTGCCCGTGCGCTTCTTCCGCAGCCCGCAGACCCTGTTCTACCTGGCCCTGGCCCGCCCCAACCCGCTGCGGGTGCCCCATCGCCTCTCCGGCCTGCACGAGTGCGAGGGCGCCTATATCGGCATGTACGCCCTGCCGCCGCATCACGAGCTGCTGGCTCATACCCGGCGAACCCAGGCGCTAGGCCTGGACCCGGCGAAACCCACCCGCGCCATCGAACTCCTCATTACCGGCTCGCCGGTCGGCAAGGCGAATGTGCTTAGATGACGCCTCGCAGGACTTTCTGTTACTCATCCAGGACGAGGACGAAGACCTGGGCGCGGTGTTGGAGCGCCATATCGCCTTTTTCACGACCCCGGGGGCTTCCTATCACGGGGCCGGCCCCGTCGATCCCGGGGAAGTGGCGATGATCCGGCCCGTCGTCGGCCATCTGGCCAAGATGCTGCTCTACCTCAACCTCGCCGAGGCCGAGCGGACGCCGCTGCTGGAACGCCGCGACCTGGAACGGCGGCTGCGCCAGTTTGGCAAGCTGACCGCCCAGCGCCGCGAGCGCCTGACCGGCGTGTACGACCGCATCCTGATCGGCCCGCCGGCGATGGGGGCAACCCCGGCCGCGACCGGGGCCGATGCAGCGACCAACGCGGGTGGCCCCACCCGCACCGTGCGCCCGCACTGGCGGCGCGGCCATTTCCGGCGTATTCCTTTTGGCGAGGGGTTACGCGAAACCCGGATCGGCTGGATCCGCCCGACGCTGGTCAAAGCCGCCGAGGCGTTTGGCCTGAATCAGTCCCCGCCGGAGGACCCTGGATGAACCCGTGGCGCGCGGCGTTGAGTCCCTTCGAGATCGATCCATGAAATACCTCGCCATTGCCGTACTCCTCGCCATCCTCGTGGGCGCCGCCCTTCACTACGCTCAGCACCGTGAAGACCTGCCAGCAGCCGAATCAAGCTCTGGATGGATGCAGCGATAACGGGCGGGGAGGCCCAAACCCCATGCGCGCCAAGGAAGCCAACATTCCCGTGATCGCCGTGGACGCAGCCGCCGAGGGCGTCAACGCGATGATCACCAGCGACAACGTTCAGGCCGGCGAAAAAGCCTGTCAATTCATCTTCGATCGGCTGAAGGGCAAGGGCGACGTGGTCATCATCGACGGTCCGCCGGTCACCGCCGTGACCGACCGGATCAAGGGCTGCAAGGCGGTCTTCGCGAAAAATCCCGGCATCAAGATCCTGTCCGACAACCAGAACGGCCGGGGCAGCCGCGAAGGGGGTTTGGAGACGATGACCAACCTCCTCACTGCCTTCCCCAAGATCGACGCCATGTTTGCGATCAACGATCCGACCGGCACCGGGGCCGATCTGGCGGCGCGGCAGGCGAAGCGCACCGAATTCTTCATTACCAGCGTGGACGGCGCGCCGGTGGCGGTCGAGGCGCTAAAGGACAAGGACAGCCTGTTCCTCGCCACCGCCGCGCAGAATCCACTGCAAATGGCGAAGGAAGGCGTCGAGATCGGCTATCAGATCAAGCAGGGCAAGGCACCGAAGGAAGCGACCATTCTCATCCCGGTCGACTTGATCACCCGCGACAACGCCAACGACTACAAGGGTTGGGTCACGAAGTAAGCCAACGCGGAGACCGGGGCCTGAAACCCGGGTTCGGTCTCCGACTGTCGGGGTCGGCTTGTGGATTATTGCAGACGCTCAATCCGCCGCCATAACGCCCCCATTGGCCCGACCCGCCCTGTGGTCGGCCCTGTCTGACAATCAAGACACAGGTTCTGCCTGGTATAAACGACGTTGCTCTCAGCATCCTTCTGCTTTGCATCATCGCCGTGCTCGGACTTGGGCTGGGCGCCATCAAGATCAAGGAAGTGCGCCTCGGCGTGGGCGGCGTCATGTTCGGCGGCATCATCGTCGGGCATTTCGTCCAGCAAATGGGCATTCATCCCAATCCCGCACCGCTGGCCTTTTTGCAGGAATTTGGCCTGATCCTGTTCGTCTACACCATCGGCGTGCAGGTAGGGCCGGGCTTCTTCGCCGCCCTGAAACGGTCTGGCCTGGCGCTCAACACACTGGCGACCGCGATCGTGGCGCTCGGGATGCTGGTCGCCGCGGGAATTCATTGGTTGGGCGGCGTCCCCCTGCCGGCGGTGCTCGGGCTGATGGCCGGTGCGGTGACCAATACTCCTTCTCTCGCCATCGCCGAGCAGACCCTGCAAACTGACAGCAATATCGGCTTGGCCGGGCTGGGCTACGCCGTCGCCTATCCTTTCGGCATCGTCGGCATCCTGCTGGCCATGATGCTGATCCGCGCCGTGCTCCGGATCAACATCATGGCCGAGGCCGACCGCTTCGAGACCGTGCGCCGCTTGCAGGCGCCCCAGGTCGAAACGCTGGACGTGGCCATCCGCAACCCCAATCTCGAGGGCGTGGCGATGCGGGACGTGCCCGGACTGGTGGATCAGGGCGTGGTGGCCTCGCGGCTCAAGCGGGGCGAGCAACTGATGGCGCCAGGCCCCGATACCGTGCTGGCGCTCGGCGACCTGCTGCACCTGGTGGGACCCGAGCCGAAACTGAAAGGGATGCAACTGGTGTTGGGCGAAAAAACCGACATCAAGCTGACCACTCAGAACACGGACTTGCGCTGGGAAAAGGTGGTGGTCACCAATTCGAAAGTGCTGGGCGAGTCCCTGGCTACCTTGAATCTGCGACAGCTCCATCAGGTGGTGATCTCCCGGGTCAACCGCGCTGGGGTCGAGATCACCCCAACCCCGGCTTTGCAACTGCAATTCGGCGACATTCTCAACGTTGTCGGCCGCCCGGAAGATATCCGGACGGTCAGCGGCATTCTCGGCAACGCCCGGCATTTGCTGCAGCACACCCAGATGATTCCGATTTTCCTCGGCATCGCGCTGGGAGTGCTGCTCGGCAGCCTACCGCTGTATCTGCCGGGCATTCCCAACGCCCTGAAACTGGGTTTGGCCGGCGGCCCGCTGCTGGTGGCCATCGTCCTGTCGCGGGTGGGCAACATCGGTCCGCTGGTCTGGTTCATGCCCCCCAGCGCCAATCTGGTGCTGCGCGAATTCGGCATCATCCTGTTTCTGGCGGTCGCCGGCTTCAAATCCGGCGGAAGATTCGTCGAGGTGCTGGTTCCGGGTGACGGCCTGCTGTGGATGGGCTATGGCGCAATGATCACGCTGATCCCGTTGCTGGTGGTCGGTTTCTACGCCCGGATGGTGATGAAACAGAACTATCTGACCCTCTGCGGCCTGTTGGCCGGCAGTTCGACCGATCCACCGGCGCTGGCTTTCGCCAACAGCCTGGCCCCCTCCGAGGCCCAGCCCCTGGCCTACGCTACTATCTACCCGTGGGTGATGTGCCTGCGGATTCTCGCGCCGCAGATCCTGGTCATGATTCTGGCCGGGTTCGCCGCCTGACCCCAACAGGCGGTTGTTAAAACACAATTATCCTCAACCATCAAAGGAGAAAACACCCGTGAACATCCACAAAAACGTTATTTTCGCTGCGCTGGCCACCGGCGCGATGGTGCTGGGAACGACCGCCGTCCAGGCCGCGACCCTGCGAGTAGCCTGTGGCTCGGGTCCACATCTGGCGCACTGCACCAAAGTCGTCCAGGCCTGGGGCAAGGAGCACGGGCATACGGTGGAAACCGTTTCCGTCCCCAATTCCCCCACCGAACAGCTCGCCCTGTACCAGCAAATGCTGGCCGCCAAGGGTTCCGACATCGATGTCTATCAGATCGACGTGGTCTGGCCGGGCATCCTGGCGCCGCACCTGGTGGATCTGAAACCCCATGCCAAGGGCGCCGAAGACGGCTATTTCCCGGCCATCATCCAAAACAACACGGTGGACGGCAAACTGGTCGCCTTGCCCTGGTTCACCGACGCCAGCCTGCTGTACTACCGCAAGGATCTGCTGGAGAAATACGGCGAGCCTGTTCCCCAAACCTGGGAGCAACTGACCAAGGTCGCCCAGAAGATTCAGGAGGCCGAACGCAAGGCCGGCAACGACAAGTTCTGGGGTTTCGTCTGGCAGGGCCGAGCCTATGAAGGGCTGACCTGCAACGGCCTGGAGTGGGTCGCCAGCCACAACGGCGGCAGCATCATCGAGCCGGACGGCAAGATCACCATCAACAATCCCCAGGCCGTCAAGGCTCTCAACCAGGCCAAACCCTGGGTCAACACCATTTCCCCGCCGGGCGTGCTGAACTATACTGAGGAAGAGAGCCGCGGCGTGTTTCAGGCCGGCAATGCGCTGTTCATGCGCAACTGGCCCTATGCCTGGGGGCTATCCCAGGGTGCGGACAGCCCGGTGAAGGGCAAGGTGGGCACGGCTCCCCTATCCAAAGGTAGCGAGGACGGCCGTCACGCCGCCACCCTGGGCGGTTGGGAGATGGCTGTGTCCAAATACTCAGCCAATCAGGAAGCGGCCATCGCGCTGACCCTGTACCTGACCGGTCCGGAGGTGCAGAAGAAGCGAGCCATCGAATTGTCGCAGTTGCCCACCCTCCTCGCTCTGTACGACGACCCGGAGGTTCTGAAAGCGAATCCGTTCTTCGGCGAAATGAAAGACATTCTCACCAACGCCGTGGCCCGTCCCGCCACCGTGACCGGCGGCAAATACAACCAGGTCAGCAGCGAGTTTTTCAATGCCGTGTACGCGGTGCTGTCCGGCGGCAAGAGCGCCGAACAGAGTTTGGCCGACCTGGAAGGGTCGCTCAAGCGGATGAGCCGCGGAGGCAAGTGGTAAGCAGCGTCGCCGCTCGCCGATCGGTCGACAGCGGTGCGGATTCAAGGCCGCACCGTTTTCAAGCACTCGGAGAGTTCGGATGAACAAGGCGTGGTGGAAGGAAAGCGTCGTCTATCAGATCTATCCCCGCAGCTTCCAGGACAGCAACGGCGATGGCATCGGCGACCTGCGCGGCATCATCAACCGGCTCGATTATCTGAAGGAACTGGGCGTCGACGTGATCTGGCTGTCCCCCATTTATCAGTCGCCCAACGACGACAACGGCTACGACATCAGCGACTATCGCGCCATCATGGCCGAGTTCGGCACGATGGCCGACTTCGACGACTTGCTGGAGCAATTGCACCACCGGGGCATTCGTCTGTTAATGGACTTGGTGGTCAACCACACTTCCGACGAACACCCGTGGTTTGTCGAATCGCGCCGTTCCAGGGACAACCCCTACCGCGAATGGTATATCTGGTGCCCCGGCAGGGACGGCCACGAACCCAACAACTGGGCGTCGCTGTTCGGCGGTTCGGCCTGGCAGTACGATGAGGCGACGGACGAGTATTACCTGCACCTGTTCTCGAAAAAGCAGCCGGACCTGAACTGGGAAAATCCCAGGGTTCGCGAGGCGGTCCACGAGATGATGCACTGGTGGCTGAAAAAGGGCATCGACGGTTTTCGCATGGACGCCATCAATCTGATCTCCAAAGCCCCCGGCTTGCCGGACGCGCCCGTCAAGACCGCCAACCGCTACCAGTTCCCTGGTCCGCGCGTGTTCAACGGACCGCGCCTGCTGGAATTTCTTGGTGAAACCAAGCGGCGGGTACTCTCGCATTACGATATTTTCACGGTCGCCGAAACCGGGCTGGTCACCACCGAGCATGGCCTCGACCTTACGCACGAGAAGAGCGGACCCGTCAACATGTTGTTTCAGTTCGAGCACGTCGAAATGGACATGGATGACTCCAGCGATTCGCCCCGCTGGGACTCCAAACCCTGGAGCCTGTTGGAGCTGAAGCGGATCATGACCCGCTGGCAGAAGGATTTGGAAGGCAAGGGCTGGAACAGTCTGTATCTCTCCAACCACGATCAGCCGCGCGCCGTTTCGCGTTTCGGCGACGATGGCCGCTATCGGGTGGAGTCGGCCAAGCTGCTCGCCACCTTCCTGCACCCCCTGCAAGGCACCCCCTATGTCTATCAGGGGGAAGAGATCGGCATGACGAATGTCGCTTTTCCCACCATCGACGACTATCGGGACATGGAGACGCGGAACATATACCGGGAGTTCGTGGAGGAGAAAGGTATCGATCCAAAAGTCGTCATGGCGGCGATCCACGCCAAGAGCCGCGACAACGCGCGTACCCCGATGCAGTGGGATGCCAGCGACAATGCGGGCTTCAGCGCCGGAACCCCCTGGATCAAGGTCAACCACAATTACAGTGAAATCAACGTCCAACGGGCGCGAACCGATCCCGAATCGGTGCTCCACTATTACCGCAAGCTGATCCGTCTGCGCCGGGAGCACCCCATCATCGTCCACGGCCGTTACGACCTGCTGCTGGAGGCTCACGAGCAGGTCTACGCTTTCACCAGGACCTGGAAGAAGGAGCGCCTGCTGGTAATCCTGAACTTCAGCGCCGACGCGCCCATCTTCGCCCTGCCCACGCACGTTCGCTTCGCGGATCAGGAGTTGCTGATCGGCAACTATCCGGTGGACGCCGGGGAAAACATCCACCTGTTGACCCTGCGGCCTTACGAAGCGCGGGTCTACCGCCTGCGCTGAGACTCCAACGGCGACAACCCCGGGACGTCGCCCGGACCCTGGCAAGAACCCCTTTCTCAAGCGAGGTACCAAACTGAAAAAGAACAGCCATACTTGATTTTGAAGACAGCGCATCGCCTGAAGGAAAATCCTGATCCGCGAGACGCCCTTAACGCAAATGCCCGCGTCGGACACTCGGCAGAACAACCCAAATAAAACCACCGTGAGAAGCCATCATGAACAATCGCAAATCCGTTGGTCTTTTCGTCTCCATGGCATTCGGCGCGGCGCTGGCCGGCGCCAGCGTGGCCCATGCCGCGACCCTCTCCATCTCCTGCGGCGCGGTCGGGCAGGAATTCGAGTTTTGCAAGACGGGCACCGAAGCCTGGGCGAAGAAAACCGGCAACGAGGTCAAGCTCATCTCGACGCCCAATTCGGCCACGGAACGGCTGGCCCTGTACCAGCAGTTGCTGGCGGCGGGCGCCGCCGATGTGGACGTCTTCCAGATCGACGTGGTCTGGCCCGGCACTCTCGCCAATCACCTCACCGATCTCACCCCCTACGCCAAGGACGCCGTGAAGGAGCATTTCCCCGCCATCATCAAGAACAACACCGTCGATGGCAAACTGGTGGCCATGCCCTGGTTCACCGATGCCGGCCTGCTCTACTATCGCAAGGATCTGCTCGCCAAGCACGGCGCGCAGCCTCCGCAGACCTGGCAGGAACTGGCCGAAACCGCGAAGAAGATCCAGGACGCCGAGCGGGCCGCAGGGAACGACAAGATGTGGGGATTCGTCTGGCAGGGTCGAGCCTACGAAGGCCTGACCTGCAACGCCCTGGAATGGGTGGCCAGCTACAACGGCGGCACCGTCGTCGATGAAAGCGGCAAGATCACGATCAACAACCCGCAGGCCGTCGCCGCCATCAACAACGCCGCCGGCTGGGTCAAGACGATCTCGCCCGAAGGCGTGCTGAACTATACTGAGGAAGAGTCCCGCGGCGTGTTCCAGTCCGGCAACGCGGCGTTCATGCGCAACTGGCCGTATGCCTGGCCGCTGGCGCAAGGACCGGAAAGCGCCATCAAGGACAAGGTCGGCGTCAGCGCGCTGCCCAAGGGCGGCGCGGACGGGCGCAGCGCCGCCACTCTCGGCGGCTGGCAGCTCGCCGTGTCCAAGTATTCGAAAAATCAGGAGCTGGCCGCCGATCTGGTCATGTACCTGACCAGCGCCGAGGAGCAGAAGCGCCGCGCCGTCAAGGGGGCTTACAACCCCACTATCGAAAGCCTCTACAAAGACCAGGAAATCCTGGCCGCCGCGCCGTTCATGGGCGAGCTGTACGACACCTTCGTCAACGCCGTGGCCCGTCCTTCGACGGTAACGGGCGCCAATTACAACCAGGCAAGCAACCAGTTTTGGAACGCCGTACATGGAGTGCTGTCCGGCCGGGCCAAGGCCGACGCCAGCCTGGCGCAACTGGAGGCCTCGCTCAAGCGCATGAGCCGCGGCGGCAAGTGGTAAGCCCAAAACCACGCTAACAGCCCGGCGGCGGCGCCGGCGCCGCCGTGGTCCAATGGCGCTTCATTGATTCACGAAGGAGTCATGATGGCTACCGCAGAAGCTGAAATCGCCGAACGCGCAGCGGGCGCGGCCGGCACCGCAATTCAACCGCAAAAATCCCAGCTCACCCGCAGCCGCGTGCGGGCGGCGTGGCTGTTCCTGACGCCGATGCTCATTCTGCTGGTGATGGTGGCCGGCTGGCCGCTGTTTCGCACGATCTGGTTCAGTTTCACCAATGCCAACCTGTCGGATCTGGGTAGCGCCCGGTTCGTTGGCTTCGAAAACTACCTCGCCTACAACGACGGGGAATGGTACGGAGTTCTGGCCGATGGCGAATGGTGGAACGCGGTCTGGAACACGCTGAAATTCTCGGTGATCTCCGTCGCTCTGGAAACCATTCTGGGACTGATCGTCGCCCTGGTGCTCAACGCCTCCTTCCCGGGGCGGAGCCTGGTCCGGGCAGCGGTACTGATTCCCTGGGCGATTCCGACCATCGTGTCCGCCAAGATGTGGGGCTGGATGATGCACGACCAGTTCGGCATCCTCAATCACATGCTGATGGGGCTCGGCCTGATTTCCGCGCCGCTCGCCTGGACCGCCAGCCCCGATCTGGCCATGACGGCGGTGATTCTGGTCGATGTCTGGAAGACCACGCCGTTCATGGCGCTGCTGATTCTGGCCGCCTTGCAGATGCTCCCCACCGACTGCTACGAGGCAGCGCGCGTCGATGGCATCCACCCGGTCCGGGTGTTCTTCAAGGTGACCCTGCCGCTGATCCAGCCCGCCCTGATGGTGGCCGTGATCTTCCGCCTGCTGGACGCCCTGCGGATCTTCGACCTGATCTACGTGCTGACCTCCAACAGCAAGGACACCATGTCGATGTCGGTCTATGCCCGGCAGCAACTGGTGGATTTCCAGGCGGTGGGCTACGGTTCGGCCGCCTCGACGCTGCTGTTTTTCACGGTGGCCCTGTGCGTGGTGCTGTACATCACCTTCGGCCGCGTGCGCTTTGACGGGGGGAGGTAGGCCATGAAACGTCTGTTGGGCTGGACCGGTTTTTACGTGCTGGTGGCGGCGATCATCCTGTACGCAGTGTTTCCATTCTACTACGCCATCGTCACGTCGCTGAAGGCGGGTTCCCAGTTGTTCAGCATCGAGTATTTTCCCATGACCTGGAATTGGGACAACTACGTTTCCGTATTTCGAGAACAACCCTTCGCTTACAACCTGCTGAATTCGGTGCTGGTGTCCTTCGCCGTCGTGGCCCTGTCGCTGTTCTTCGGAGTGACGGCGGCGTTCGCCCTGGGCCGGGTGCAATTCCGGGGACGGGGGCTGCTGCTGATGACCGTGCTGAGCGTATCGATGTTTCCGCAGGTCGCGGTGCTCTCCGGCATGTTCGAGCTGATCCGGGGCTTTGGGTTGTACAACAACCTGCTCGGCCTGGTGATCTCCTACATGATCTTCACTCTGCCGTTCACGGTGTGGGTGCTGACCACCTTCATGCGCGATCTGCCCAAGGAACTGGAGGAGGCGGCGATCATGGACGGCGCCAACCCCTGGGAGATCATCGTCAAGGTGTTCATGCCTCTGATGTGGCCGGCGCTGGTCACCACGGGGCTGCTGGCCTTCATCGCCGCCTGGAACGAATTTCTGTTCGCGCTCACCTTCACCCTGACCAACACTCAGCGCACGGTGCCGGTCGCCATCGCGCTGATCAGCGGCGCCAGCCAGTACGAGCTGCCCTGGGGCAACATCATGGCGGCTTCGGTCATCGTCACCCTGCCAGTCGTGGTGTTGGTGCTCATCTTCCAGCGGCGCATTGTCTCTGGCCTGACCGCCGGCGCCGTCAAGGGCTAAACCGTGACCGGGACGGCGCTGGTATGGCAGCGCTGACCAGTATGAAGATAACGATTGATTGATTTTGAGGAGTGACAGGCAATGGCCGATATTCGCATGCGCAAGGTGTGTAAGGCGTTCAAGGATGTCCGGGTCATCGAACAGGTCGATCTCGATATCGAGGACGGCGAGTTCGCGGTCTTCGTCGGCCCTTCGGGCTGCGGCAAGTCCACCTTGTTGCGGCTGGTCGCCGGGTTGGAGGACATCAGCTCCGGCGAGATGACCATCGGCGGCAAGAAGGTCAACAACGTCCCGCCGTCGCAGCGCGGGGTGGCGATGGTGTTTCAATCCTACGCGCTGTACCCGCACATGACGATCTTCGACAACATGGCGTTCGGTCTAAAGCTCGCCAAGGAGGACAGCGGCGAAATCAAGAACCGCGTTCACTGGGCCGCCAAGATCCTGCAAATGGAACATCTGCTGGAACGGCTGCCCAAGGAACTGTCCGGCGGCCAGCGCCAGCGGGTCGCCATCGGCCGGGCCATCGTGCGCAAACCCGGCGTTTTCCTGTTCGACGAACCGCTGTCCAACCTGGACGCCGCGCTGCGCGTGCAAACCCGGATCGAGATTTCCAAGCTGCACCACGATTTGGGCGCCAGCATGATCTACGTCACCCACGATCAGGTGGAAGCCATGACGCTGGCGGACAAGATCGTGCTGTTGAACGCCGGCAAGGCGGTGATCGAGGAAGGCAGCGTAGCCCAGATCGGCCCGCCGCTGGAGCTGTACCATCATCCGGTCAATCTGTTCGTCGCCGGCTTCATCGGCTCGCCCAAAATGAATTTCCTTCCCGGCAAGCTGGCCGGCATCGAGAAAGGCATCGCCGCCGTGACGTTGCCGGACGGGACGGTGGTGCGAGCGGCGGTCGATGCGGCCTCGGCCAAACCCGGCGACGCGGTGACGCTGGGCATTCGCCCGGAGCATGTGGTGCTCGGCGGCGGCGACAACACCGTGCAGGCCGAGGTGGCCTACGTCGAGCATTTGGGCGAATCGTCGTTCATCTACACCCAGGTCAAGGGGGTGGATACGAATGTCATCGTGCGCCAGGAAGGGGATACCAACGCCAGGATGGGCGACCGCCTTACCCTGGTCATGGCGCCCCAACACTGCCACCTGTTTAACGAGAAGGGGCGGGCTTTCAGACGGCGGATCGAAGCCGTCGCCGAGACTATGCCCGTACTCCAATAACCGGATGCGTCCCACGACGGGAACGACGGAACACCGGAATCCACTACCCCTACTCACGGACGCGCTACGATGATGCACGCAACGGTATCGGCTTTATTTCTGGGCGCGCTGATGGCGGTCTCGCTCTCCGCCTCGGCGGTGGACGTGACGATTTCCTGCGGCGCGGTCGGCCAGGAGCGGGAATTCTGCGAGCAGGCTACCAACGCCTGGGCCGAGCAAACCGGTCACCGCGTCACGGTGACCACCCCTCCGCAAAGGACCAACGAACGCTATTTTAACTATCTGGTCGATCTTGGCGCTGGCGACAGTCGCATCGACGTCTACCAGATCGACGTTATCTGGCCGGGGCTGCTGGCCAAACATTTCGTCGATCTGAAGCAGTACATCAGCCCGGAAGACATCCAACAGCACTTTCCGACGATCGTGGCGAACAACACCGTCGACGGTCGCCTGGTGGGCATGCCCTGGTTCACCGACGCGGGCGTGCTGTACTACCGCAAGGACTTGCTGGAGAAATACGGACTGCCGGTACCCCAGGACTGGTCGGAACTGGCGGACACGGCGCTGTATATCCAGACTCAGGAGCGCAAGGCCGGCCATGCGGAACTTTGGGGCTACGTGTTTCAGGGCGCGACCTACGAGGGGCTGACCTGCAATGCCCTCGAGTGGATCGCCGCCTACGGTGGCGGCACGGTGGTCGGCGCGGATGGCACCATCACGATCAACAATCCCCAGGCCGTCATGGCGATCGCCCGGGCGGCGAGCTGGATCGACACGGTCGCGCCGCCGCGCGTGATTTCCTTCAACGAGGAAGACGCGCGCCAGGTGTTCCAGCTCGGCAACGCCGTGTTCATGCGCAACTGGCCCTACGCCTGGGCGCTGCTCGACGCCAAGGACAGCCCGGTGGCCGGCAAGGTCGAAGTGGCGCCGCTGCCCCGGGGCGGAATGAAAGGCGCATCCGCCAGCACCCTGGGCGGCTGGCAACTCGCTGTCTCCAAGTACTCCAGGAACCCCAAGGAGGCGGCCGATCTGGTGCGCTATCTGACCAGCGAAGCCGTCCAGAAACAGCGCGCCATCGCCGGCTCCTATCCGCCGACCATCATGCACCTTTATGAAGATGCCGAGGTTCTGGCGGCCACCCCGTTTTTCGCCAAGCTGCGGCCGATCCTGGAAAACGCGGTGGCCCGGCCCGCCATCCAGACCGGCGACAACTACATGGCGGTGACGACCTACTTCTGGGAAGCCGTGCATGATGTGCTGCAAGGCCGAACCACGGCGGCGGACAGTCTGAACTCGCTCCAAAACCAATTGCGGCTGGTCAAATTCCGCGGCGGCCGGTAGCCGCTGGCCCGACCCGAATCCCCACCGGAGGACACCATGTACGCAACCCCGGCCAGCAACCGCTACGACCGCATGACCTACCACCGCTGCGGGCGCAGCGGTCTGCTGCTGCCCGCCATTTCCCTGGGGCTGTGGCACAACTTCGGCGGGGTCGATCCCTTTACGAACGCGCGGGACATGGTCCTGCGGGCCTTCGATCTGGGCATCACTCACTTCGACTTGGCCAACAACTACGGTCCACCGCCGGGCTCGGCCGAGGAAACCTTCGGCCGCATCCTGCGCCAGGATCTCGGGCACCACCGCGACGAACTGATCATCTCCACCAAGGCCGGCTACCTGATGTGGCCCGGTCCCTACGGCGAATGGGGTTCGCGCAAATACCTGGTCGCCAGCCTCGATCAAAGTTTGCGGCGGATGGGACTGGAATACGTCGATATCTTCTATCACCACCGTCCCGACCCCGACACGCCCCTGGAAGAAACCATGGGCGTGCTGGATCAGGTGGTCCGTCAGGGCAAGGCGCTCTATGCGGGCATCTCGTCCTACTCGCCGGAGCAGACCCGACAGGCCGCGCGACTGCTGCACGAACTGGGCACGCCGTGCCTGATTCACCAACCGCGCTACAGTCTGTTCGATCGCTGGATCGAACAGGGCTTGCTGGATGTGCTCGCCGAGGAAGGCATCGGTTGCATCGTCTTCTCACCGCTGGCGCAGGGATTGCTGACTGATAAATACCTCGATGGCCTGCCCGCCGATTCGCGTGCGGCGAAAGCACATGGCTTCCTGCGGCCGGATGACATCACCCCGGAGAAGCTCGATCAGATCCGCCGACTCGACGGAATCGCCCGACAGCGGGGGCAAACCCTGGCCCAGATGGCCCTGGCTTGGGTGCTGCGCCATCCCGGCGTCACCTCGGCGCTGATCGGGGCCAGCCGGGTGCGGCAGATCGAAGACGGCGTGGCCGCTTTACAGGCAGCGGCGTTTCAACCGGAGGAACTGCGGGCGATTGAAACGATCCTGGCGGCCTGACCGCGCATGGAAATGAGGGCGAGCATGAACCCTCTGTTCTCTCTCAAGGTCCGGCCCGGCCATCCGGATTTTCTCGATTTGCCGTGGGCGCAATCCATCGTCGACTGGACGGACGAACGCTTCGTCGATCTCCCGCGCGGACCTTCCCGGCACGAGGTCCGTTTCCTTGCCTACGAGCAGGGGATCTACGTCGTCAAGGAATTGCCTTGCGCCGCCGCGCGTCAGGACTATGAGGTATTGCGGGCGCTGGAAACCAAGGATGTGGCGGCCGCCGTTCCGGTCGGCATCGTCGAAGGCCGGCACCCCGATCCGGGCGCCGAACGCTCGGCGGCCATCATCACCCGCTATCTGGAACATTCCTTTTCCTACCAGGAACTGGTGCAGGACCACGGCTTCGGCGCCCGCCGCGAGCAGATGCTCGACGCCTTCGCCGGCCTGCTGGTGGAGCTGCACCTGGCCGGCTGTTTCTGGGGAGATTGCTCCCTGGCCAATGTCCTCTATCGCTACGATGCCGAAGCCATCGAGCCGATCATGGTCGACGCCGAAACCTCGGTGCTGCGCGAATCCCTGTCCAACGGCCAGCGCGAGGAGGATCTGGAGATCATGATCATGAACGTCGCCGGCGGCATGGCCGACATCGCCGCCGCGCACGGTCTGGCCATCGACGAAGCCGATCTGACGCTGGGCGAGGACATCGCGGAACGCTACCGGAACCTGTGGCGGGAACTCACCGAAACCATGCTCATCGCGCCGGAGGAAGGTTTCAAGATTACGGAAAAGATCGAACGGCTTAACGAACTCGGCTTCGATGTGGACGAAGTGGACCTGATTCCGGCCGATGGCGGCCAGTGGCTGCGCATGAAGGTGAAGGTCGGCGGCCGGAATTTTCATTCCGCCAAGCTGCACCGCTTGACCGGCGTCGAAGCTCTGGAACGCCAGGCTCGACAAGTGCTCTCGGACCTGCACTATTTCCAATGCCTGGCCGGCGCCAGCACCGACACCGGCAAGGAAGTGGCCGCCGTGCGGTGGCGCATCGGCATTTTCGAGCCGATGCTGGAGCGATTGCGAACGATGGCCGACATCCAGGATCCCATCCAGGCTTACTGCGCCGTGCTGCACCACCGCTATCTGAAGTCCTGCGAATGCGGCTGCGATGTCGGGACGGAAGCGGCGTTCCAGGACTGGCTGGCGGTCGGCCGGCCGGATTACATCCGCGCCACCGGGAATCATGCCCCAACCGGGATACAAGCTGCATGACCGAACGGCAGGAAACTCGGTCCTCATTCGGTCAGGCTCCAGCCGTCGCCGCTCGTCCCCCGGGGTATCCGGCCGAACTCGAACAGATCCTGACTTTGCGGGACGGCCGGCAGGTGTTCGTCCGACCGGTGATCCCCGCCGACGAGCTGGCGTTCGAACGCGAATGGCGCGAAGCCGACCCCGAAACGCTTTATCAACGTTTTTTCACGCCCCAGCCCAAACTGGATGCCCGGCGCCTGCACGCCCTCCTCCACGTCGATTACCAGTGGCGGCTGGCGCTGGTCGCCTTCGCCGAGGATGCCCGGGCGGTCGGCATCGCGCGCTATGAAGGCGCGCCCGATCAGGAACACGCGGAAATCGCCTTCGTGGTGAATCCCGCCTGGCGAGGGGTCGGGCTGGCGAGCACCCTGTTGCACCTGCTGGCTGAGGCGGCGCGGGCGCGGGGACTCCAGCGCCTGGTCGCGCTATATCTCGAGGAGAATCAGGCCATGGCCGCGCTGCTGGCCAAGGCCGGTTTCGGCCCGCCGCAGATTAATGCTGGCGTCGCCGCCGCCGAAAAGACGCTCTAAGAGACTAATGGGATGGTCCGCCCCGCTCCCCCAAGGAGTCCAAAGCGGGCACACTAGGTGATGTTGTCAACCATCCTCTACTGAGAGTACGGAGCGGACCCATGAAAGAGCATAACAGCAACGAG
>Ga0209507_1000539_pt1 | contig 40578 bp, 31 predicted proteins | sample AD_UKC028_MetaG_FD_184414 | JGI IMG/M metagenome (GOLD analysis project Ga0209507, IMG submission 184414) | Active sludge microbial communities of municipal wastewater-treating anaerobic digesters from USA - AD_UKC028_MetaG (SPAdes) (version 2) | ecosystem: Engineered > Bioreactor > Anaerobic >...
AAATTGGTTAAACGATAAAACCAATAGCAAAATCATCATACTTTTGTTTTAGATAGCTTCAAAATCTATTATCAAATCAAACATGCGGATTTTAGGAGCTATCGGAACCTCTCCCAGGGGAGAGGGGCTAGAATCCTGATCCTTTGGTTCTTACTCCCCTTCTCCCCCGGGAGAAGGGGCCGGGGGATGAGGCTTCACCCACAAGGATAAGGTTTAATTCTTACGCATGTTCCTTATAAGCCCTAACAATTCTCTCCAAAAACTCATTCTGATCCTGTTTCCACCATAAGTTGGAGAAGATCTCCACTTCGATGAAACCATTGAAGCCTGCCTTTTCCACCCATGATCTTATTTTCCTGAGATTGATGCATCCTTCTCCCATCAGTCCGCGGTCATTGAGCATATCAACAGTTGGAGACTTCCAGTCGCAGATATGAAAGGCCAGGAGATTTCTGTTCTTTCCGCACCTGTAAATTTCCTCTTCCAGGTCGGGATCCCACCAGAGATGGTAAACATCAACAGCAACACCAACATACTCACTGTCAATAGCCTCAACAAGATCATTTGCCTGTTTGATTGTATTTACAGCTGACCTTGTATCGGCAAACATTGGATGAAGTGGTTCAACAGCCAGTTTAACACCTGCTGCTTTTGCATCGGGCAATACTTCGCATATTCCGTCATAGATCTGCTTCCTTGAATCTTCGAGAGATTGGCGTGGATCAGCGCCGCAGACAAGTACAATCTTGTCAGTTCCCAGCTTAAAGGCTTCCTCAACGGCCCTGCGGTTATCAGTAATTGCAAGATCTCTTTTTGCTTTTTCTGTGTTAGCAAAAAAGCCACCCCGGCAGAGAGAGACAACATGCAGGCCGCTTTCACGAAGCAGACCTCCTGTTTTTATTATGTCCCTGCCTTCAAGAGTGTCCCGCCACACTGTTATTCCTTTCACACCAGCCTTTGAATAGTTACGTGCAGCCTCCTCAATGTTCCATGGCTTTGTTGTTATTGTATGCAGGCACAGCCTCGAAAGGTCCTTCACCGGTTCAGCATTCATCTCACACAATTATAATATGTATAATAATTTCCCCTGCTTATTATCCTGCCAAGGTAAAGACACACTTCACGGAAATGGTAATCTCCCCACATGCACGATTCACCGTAAGGTATTTTGCTTCCTTCAGGGATATGGTCCCAGCCATTGGGTCTGTGGTAAATTGTATGCAGTAGAAGTCCCTGGTGAGACGGATCAGTACTCAGGTAAAGTTCTGATAAAAGGGTATTTACAACGCAAAGACCTGCCTGCCAGTAGGTCCTGCCATCTTCCGGATCACCGTTTTCAGAAAGATAATGACCGAGCCTCAGTAGTCCCTGTGCTGCAATAGCAGCAGCTGAACTGTCGACAGGTTCGTGCTGGTTAAAAGGATCTGAAGGTTTATCGGTATAAGCTCCCATATTAGCAAGGCCTGGGGCTCCGGTGTCCCAGTAAGGTACACCGTCGGTTGGTGTATTTGCAATATAAAAGTCGCAGGTGGCTTTTGCAGCACGGAGGAATATTGCCTTAAGTCCTTCTTTTCCGCCAAAGTCAGCAAGTTCTTCCTCCTTTACAGAACTTATCCACTCAAGCTGTTCTGCAAAACCACACATTGCCCATGCCAGGCCACGCGTCCACGTGCTGAAGCCCGAGTAACCCTGCTGGGTACCGGGGCACCTGAAATTGCCATCCTTCACATTGAAAATGCTTTCGTGTGCTGTCCTGCCCCATACATCATAACTGTCGCGTCCTTCGCCATAAAACACAGAATATTTTGCAGTGGCCTTCATGTGGAGAAGAGCCCGTTCGAGCAGACTTATCCTGGCGTCGCCCTCTCCCTGGAACACATGTCCAAGAGTATGGCTTACAATAAGTGCCCGGCAGGAACGTATTGTGTCAACAAAAAGTGAATGAGCACCGTTGAAAGAATGAATAAATCCACCATCCCTTACAGCTGTCCAACGCGAGGCTTGTACTGCGCCGGAGATTTTGAGAGCCATTTCATAAAAATTCTTTTCCCACTCATTGTAAGGTATTTTGCCCTCCCTCATCAGCCTCAGCAGGTTTCCATAAGTGCTTACATTGTTGAAGCCATGATCATGCACTCCGATATGGCTTACATGAGGAGCCATTTTTTCCAGTGTTTTCTTTCTGCCGTTCTCAAGCATCATTTTCTCTCCGGTAGCATCGAATTGCAATATCGATGAACCATACTGAAAGCCCTGTGTCCATTCAGTCCATCCGCGTGTTGTATATTTTCCCTTAACTGTAAAGACAGGCGAACCCTTCCCCTCACCATACTCTTTTTCAATAAGATGTATTTTTTTACCTGACAACTGCCAGAATCCTGTCAGCTTTTGTGAAAGGGCCTCATTATTAATGCTGAAGTCAATTTTTATCATTTCAGGGTTACTCTTTTATTAATTTAAGTAAGATGGATGTAAAGTTAATTTTCAATTCAGGAGAAGCAAATATTCCCATATATCATAATCCGGCAAGTGTGGTCCTGGCTGTTTTTACCATGCTGGCTGCAGGAACCTTCTCAATACTTTCTGCAGTGAACGGGGCCAGCATCTTATCAATTTCAGCAAGCTTCACCTTATTTTTTTCGGTAGTAAACTGCTCCCTGAGAATCCTTATCTTTTCGAAATCCTGTATTCCTTCAATTAGTTTCTCATAGCGTATTGATGAACGCGGACCGGGGTAGATCTGGTAACATTCGCCGCCAGGCCAGGTCTTGTATCGTGTATCATGAAGCACATCGCTTGTCCAGTTGTTATAAGCCCATCTGAGATATCCGCTGTATCCTTGTGCTGCAGCAAACCAGCTGATCCATGTTGCTTCAGCGGGTGGAGAAAATGAATGGCAGTTGGGACGCCTCTCTCCGCATGCTGTATAATATGTGCTTGGCAGACCCGCAGCTCTTCTTGCATCGAGGATATCCCTGTCAAATTTCTTACCCCATATAATACAGTAATCATAAATGTCCATTGCTATTTCCCTGTGGTAATTTCCGGCCAGGGCTGTTTTCCATGCGGGATCAACCGATTTCAGAAGCTTCATCACTTCCAGCATACCCTGCATATCCCTCTCATCCATTGCAATTGTTGTTTTCTCAAACCAGCCTTTGGACTTAAGATGCGCTGTAAAATCAGTGATCATCGGCAGCCAGATATCCAGGTATTCACGAGTGCCGGGACGTGCATATACGGAAGCCGTATCATCCTTAGCCTCATCAAAATAGATAAACCTCAGGTCCCAGGTGATCATGGAATAGCAGTTTATCCGCCTGTCTATTCCGCAGCTCATCACAAAACCGATATATTTATCAAAAACAGAATAATCATAAGACCAGCTGCCGTCCTTTCTTTTAGTCCATGAAATTAGTGAAGGGTCCCTGTGATAGACGTGGTCAGGGCCCCAGGGCTGATCAATAATAAAAGCTGTTATGCTTTTCTGGCCGGCAGCAGCAAGCATCTCATAATAAGGCTTCATGAGCCTGTAGTGTTCATCGCTCCACAGTTTTACGCCATGTACCTTAGCAACAGGATCGGGATTCTGCCAAAGATCCAGGTCGTATTTCCATTCCGACGGAGGAGGGAGAATATGATCAGCTACATTAATTGTTACCGGAAGTCTGAACTCCCTGCCTGTTTTAACAAGCAGCTCTCCCCTGTAGGTTCCGGCAGGAGTTTCTGCAGGAACTTTTACTGTAAGCCATACAGGCTGTACTGAGTTCTTTTTAACTTCGATGTGATCGACAATGTCTATTGGATCAGCCACCAGTGAAGAATCATATTTCCCGGGATAACGGATGTCGCAACCCTCCCCGAACTCATCAGTCATTACATAACGGACAAAGCCTGTTTCAATATTGCTGCTGACAATGCGGTTTCCACTGTCGTCTATGAGGTCACCTGCAATGACTCTCAGTTCGGGTATTCTCGATTTTGAATAGACAAGAACCTGTGTATGAACCTTTTCTCCCTTCCAGGCATAGGCAACCCATTCTGAATATGTCACTGACGGGACCCTTTCTTTAGGATACCTTATATTATCATCTCCAAAGCTGACATTTGTTTCTCCCGGCATATTAGGCCATTCAGCAAGCGGGGCAGATGCAGGATTTTTCAGTTCGCTGTATACCTCATTTCCCGGTTTGCTGTAGCTGCTGTCTTTCGTTGATTGCGCACAGCCCGCAAGCAATATGACAGCTGTAAAAAACAAATATTTCATGATCTTCCTGTTTCTATCTGAAATTAAGCCTTAGATTTCGTGTGAAAATACAATGAATCATTCAGAAAAGGGCCCATACAAGACCATTTTTTGAAAAATGTGAAAAGTATCAATCAATCAGGCCTGCTATCTGCAGAAGATCCTTAAACACCTGATACAGGTGCACAGGCTCCCGCTGCTTATCCATGACATCACATACAACAAACGTACCGGCAAGATAATTATAAGTGAACCGGCTGAATTTTTACAACAGCACTGAATAATCAGCTCTCAATAACCTTTTTATTCTGCTGATCCCATTTCAGGTATTTCCTGTTACGGAATGATTCAACCCCCATCATACATGCTACCACACCATACATGCCAAGGTTATGATCGCACTTAAGAGGTTCATTTTTTCTTATTGCAGCCTGCAAATTTCTGTGGTGCAGAGTTACATCTTCGGCGCCGTTTTTCTTATGTGTAAAAAGACTAGCACCTTTTACTGCTTCGCCTGTACCACTTATTTTAGCCATTTCCGATTGCTCCTGTGGTGTAATTGTAAAGCCTTCTTTTGTAAATTCGAGTGTTGCCTTGTGCCCTCTTATCACATGCCTGATTGGCATATCATTTGCCAGTGATGAAACAACCATGACAGTTGTTTTTTCAGGATAGTCGAGCATCATATTAAATGTATCAGGAATCTCAGCCACGCTGTTTACAAAATTCCAGGTGCCACCGGTAGCGGCAACATAATCAGGAAAGCTCAGTCCCAGTGATTTTATAATCCTTGTCACCCGGTGAATGAACAAATCTGTTGCGATGCCTCCTGAATAATCCCAGTACCTTCTCCACTGGAAGTATCTTCGCGGGTCCCAGGGCCTTTTTGGTGCCGGGCCGAGCCATGCTTCCCAATCGAGATTTACTCCGGGTCTGGCATCTTCATCGATTGGGTATGCCCAGAAATCATCAGGATAGTTTCTGGAATAATCAATATGAGCCATAACAACTTTCCCGAGTGCTCCTTCCTGAATCATTTTATTCGCGGTTTCATAAGAATCATCCGACATCCCCTGAACCCCTACCTGTAATTTTAATTTTGTCGCTGACATTTTCTGGCAAATGTCTTTAGCCTGCTCAATAGTATGGGTAATAGGTTTTTCAACGTAAATGTGTTTTCCAGCACTTATTGCATCCAGTGTCATCTGATAATGCCAGTGTTCTGGAGTTGCAATCAGCACATAATCAATGTCCTTATCCTGCAGTATCTCCTTGTAATTTTTAAAAGCCCGCGCTTTTGTAAGCTCTTTAGCCTTCTCAAGCCTTGTAGTATATATATCACAAACAGCAGTAATATCGATATTATCTGATTGCTTCATTGCCAGCAAGGCCTCTATATGGCTACCAGCCATTCCTCCGCACCCAATAACACCAATATTTATCCGTTCATTCGCTCCGGAAATACGCGAATAACTTAAAGCCGACATCCCAGGACTGCCTCCGAATACTGCAATTCCTGCAGCACTCCCTGCCACTCCTTTTACAAATTTCCTTCTTGAAATGCTATTACTTTCCATTGTTCTGTTGATTTATATCGTTAACAATAATTATTTGAAATCACTGTAGTTCAAAGCTATTTAAAAAAATTCAATCTGATCCCATGTATTCTCCTATCCCGTTTCTTAAACACTTTAAATTTCAAACTATCCGGCTTTTCTTTGATAATTAATTAACAGTGATTATCATTTTGTCAATTTCTCCAGCCTTTCAGCCATGGCCCTCCTGGCCAAATAGAGCTCATTAAGGTTACGTGAGAAAGTGCTTACATCGATTACCATATTGTTAACAATCTGTTCAGCAAAAGTTGCATCACCCCTTTCTTTCAGCATCCACAGGTACTCATAGTCTTCTATCCCGTCGCGCAGAAGCTCAAATCGGATAGAAGAAACAGCGCCATTTACATCCGGCTGTCCTGTATAGGTTTTTGTGTGGTTTCCCGGGTAGATCAATGATCCTTCACCGTTCAGAACATATCCGTTACTACAGGCAAATCCCGAGATAAAAGTCACCGGATCGAGCCATGGGTCAGGGGTCTGGTTCCAGAAATTAGCAGCCCAGTAAAGGAATCCGTTCATTTTGTATCTTTCTGTGATCCAAGGGATCATTACCGGATCAAGGGCAGGCGCATCTATGAAATAATTTGGCTGAGGATATGCCTGGTCGCAGGAGATATACCAGGTTGCTTCACCACCTTTCACCTGCTCCTCGCGCAAAGCTTTCTTAACCTCAGGATCATTGAGATTATTCCCATGAACACAGAAATTGTTCACATAACCTCTCAACGTCCCCCATTCGGGATTGTCTGTAACCGGAGACTCAGTTGCCAAGAATGGTATACCGGGAACCGTTTCATGAACAAGCTGTGCCCATTTTCTGGTCTCTTCATAATCCTTTTTAGTATTTGGCTCATCAATTGGGCTGTTGAAGACCAGGCGGTCCCTCCAGCCATTACGTCTGAAATATGACTCTACTGATGACAGGTACTGTTTAACCATTCTGATATTGGCATCAGAGAATTGGTCTTCTCCTGAATTTCTCAAAATCTCATTCGGAGCAGTTTCAAGAATTACTCTCTTTGTTTTCTGCTTATTAAGATACTGGTCATATCTCTGGTCATTGAATTTAACCTCAACAGACTCCCCTTTAACGACAATATCAGGCACAAGAGGGTCATTGAACCATGTTTCCATCCTGTGTTCATCAAGGAAGGTAAAATAGTTTCTGGTAAGCTCCTCAAGTTCAGGTGATGAAACTTGCTTGCCATAGAACCGTGCAATTTCGCTCTTCGAAATATTCATATAGGTAATAAGGTGAGTTTCATCTGGAAGCGAGAAACCAAAGACCTCAACTTCAACGGCAAGTGTTTCAATTATTTTCTCAGATTTTGTAATTGTTATTTTTCCTCTGTAAATACCTTTCGGAGTACCTGTTGGAATGAATATATCGATCCAGACAGGCCTGTTGCCCACTACAGCGTACTGAGCCTGCATGCTGAATGGCTCCTTCAGAGGAGCTAGAGCATCGGGCCAGTACCCGGTAGCACCTACCGGACTCGATTTTGCATAGATCTGAATATAATGCTCAAGAAACAGACTGACTTGTTTATTTTGAATCAGATTACCTTTATCAGATTTCAGATCTGATGCCGTCACGAAAAATCCATCCGGAGCTTTTGGCTTCCATCCCGGAGGCACAGGCGTGGATATCACAAGCTGGAACGGAACATGTTCATTTCCTGCTCCTGAAACCTTAATTGCCTTTTTATCTGCCGACCATACAAGATTATTTGTTTCAGGAATATCATCAGGTCGGACCTTCTGCTCGCCCGGGACTGCCCATATTTTAATTTCTTCCGATTTTACAGGCTCCTGTGCGCTGGCTCCGTAAAAATAAATTATAAAAAACAGTGTAAGTAAAAAATACTGACAGGTTCTATCTGTCCATGTTTTTCCCAGATGAAAAAACAATTGAATTGTCTGTGTTTTCATATCCTTTTTGTTTTAGTGTTGATTCTTACATTTTGTCCTTTAAGTTTTTATTTCTGATCTCTCCCTTATAGTTGATGAGACTGACCGTTATTACTCCGGACGGCACCTTACAAACTCTTGATGATTGTGAAAGGTACCCGCTGCCATAATAGAACTCCCGGTATTCCTTATCCCCATTTTGATATATAAGTCTTGCAGAAACATCATCACTTTTCAGCCTTATTATACGCTCAGGTGATTTTAATGACTTTATGACTTTAAGGCTATCAGAATTTCTGGAAATAAGAATAATTGAACTCCCATCCTTCATTGTAAGTTCTGCCATTGCTTTTGAATCACCATCAGCAAAGAATCCGCTCTCACGTGGTTGAACAGGTTTGAAGTTCCCTTTTCCGTCTCCTGCCAGCAAAAGGCCGCAAAATGAATCGTACTGCCCGTCGGATATTGAGGTTGAGTACGAGTTGCCGGCAAGCAGGATATCGTTGTTTCCGTCAGCGTTATAATCATTTGCAAGAATACCGTATATGGGAGCTGTTTGCGCTTCATCCGGAAGCGGAGAAAGCCTGAATTTACCATTCCCCAGATTTTCAATGTATGAAGTCTCGAATAAACGACTTTCTCTCACATAAGCATCCCTCCTGGTATTCACAGGAAAGATATCATCCAATAAGGCCTTTGCATAATCTTCATAAGTTTTATACCGGTTCCTTAATGAAGGGATCTGTATAAGAAGAGTATTTCTCTGATAAATTGGATAACTCTTCCCCTGAACATAATAACTGCAAACAGGATCTGAAGTGCCATTCCTGTCAAAATCTTTTGCCATAATCCGCATCGGTTCAGACTGCGATACTTTGTATTGTGTATTTAATCCCAGGTTACCGGCAACATAGTCTGTATCACCATCCTTGTCAAAATCGGCGCCGGCAATACTGTTCCACCAGCCTGTATAGCTTTCAATACCGGTGGATGTTGTTACATTGATCAGTTTCCCATGTTCATTTTTAAAGAAAGTGAGAGGCATCCATTCTCCGGCAAGTATCAGGTCAGTCCATCCGTCATTATTAAAATCGGTCCAGACTGATGATGCCAGCAGCCCGGGTCTTTCAAGTTCACGGTTGACCTGTGAAGTTATATCAGCAAATCTTACTGTATTTCCCTTACTATCATTTCTCAAAAGAAAGCTTCTGGGCGGAAGCGGATAATTTTCAAGGTCAACTCTTCCGCAAACAAATAAATCAAGATCCCCATCCTTATCAAAATCTGATGCTGTAACCTGGGAACCACAAACACGCACATCTGGCAATGATTTGGTGTCGTGAAGAAATTTACCCTTACCGTTGTTGATATACAATCTGTCAGCATAATACCGGCTTCCAGGCGGCAGGCCCGATCCTCCGCTCACTATATAGAGATCCTGATCACCATCACCGTCAGCATCAAAAAAAAGTGACCCCATATCCTCATAATTATTATCTCCCGGTAAAGGGTATGAAAAGAATTTACCTGTTCTCTGCTGAACAAAGATTTCTCCGGAGAAGCCCGTGGAACCACTAATGAAGAAATCATCCATCCCGTCTGAGTTAACATCGCCGACCGCTATTCCAGGACCCTCCTGAGAATACATGTGAGGGACAAGCGGCTGATATTCGAAATCAACAAATACTTTTTCATTATGGAAATAATCTGTATTCAGTTTTCCCCTGACTGATTTAAAAAACCCATTGTTGTCTGATTTTGAGATACTTGTTGCATTCCGGAAGGAAGAATTGGAATAATATAATGTGAGCATCTGGTTGACAGGCAGATTGTGCAATTCTTGTTCCTTCCCATCAGGCCACCTTATATGTAATGAATCGATCATATTTTTTTCACCCAATCCGAAATGAATTCTGGGATCCATCATTGCCTGAAAACCTCTTATAGGGAAATGTTCATAATACTGCAGATCCTTACTGCAGAATATACTGATCTTCGCCCCTATTCCACCCTTGTTAAATGAATCTCCCGACAGTTGAATTATAAGATAGTGATTGTTCCTGTTTACAGAATCCTTATTAATAATACGGTTCTCATAAACTGAGGCAAAATCATTGATATTATTTAAAACAAGGTCAAGATCTCCGTCATTATCGAGATCGGAGAATGCAGATCCAGGTGAATAAATAGGCTGCTCCAAACCCCATTCAGCAGTTTTATTCTCAAAGATCAAGCCTCCTGAATTACGGAAAATTACGTTTGGTTTTTTCACATTTCCCCGTTTATCAAGGTCATTTTTAAGAAGTTTGTAAAGTACAGCGAATTCAATTTCCGGATTCTTCTTTATCGTTGTCATCCATAAGGAAGAGAAATCCATATTTGTCATATCATGTCCTATCCCGTTTCCGATGAAGAGGTCTTTAAAACCATCATTGTCAAAATCTGCAAAGAGCGGAGCCCAGCTCCAGTCAGTCTCAAAAATCCCGGCCATCTGTCCTATTTCACTGAATCTGTACCGACCTTCAATTTCCCCCATGTTGACATGAAGCATATTACGCACATACTGCGGAGAATAGCCGGCCTTCAGCTCATTTCTATATCTTGTATATGTACGCATATTGCCTGCCATTGTCCTTTTCCTGAAATAATCCTCAGGCTGCATATCCAGGGTTAGAACATCGATTAAACCGTCATTATTGAAATCAGCTATATCGACTCCCATAGTACTGTTACTTGTATGCTTCATATAATCTTTCAGCATTTCCCTGAAGGTGCCATCACCCTGGTTCACATAGAGAAGGTCATTAGATATATAATCATTCCCGACGTAGATATCGGGCCAGCCATCTTTGTTTATATCACATACTGCTGCCCCCAGACCGAATCCATCCCATGTTACGCCAGCCTGTTTTGAGACATTCCGAAAAAACGGCAATCCTGTGCGGGCATCTATACCTTCATTCCTGTATAACCTGTCGGTATTGATCATTGATCCGTCATTTTTTCGCTGCCTTATAGCATTTTTATTTGGTGTTGTCATTGCTGCTGTAACTATGTAGGCATCAAGGTCACCATCCAGGTCATAATCAAAAAATTCAGCCTGTGTAGAATAGCCGTTATCATCAAGACCAACGTCAGCAGCACATTCCTTAAAAGTCAGTTTTCCACTATCCCCGTTGTTGATGTAAAGCAAATTATGGTAATCATAATCGATATTACCTGCAGCACAGAAATAGATATCCAGCCAGCCATCGTGATTAATATCCACCATGCTTACTCCGGTTATCCATTTGCCTGTGGTATTAATTCCGCTTTCCTCAGTAATGTCGGTAAATACAAAATTACCATTGTTCAGGTAAATCCTGCATTTGGTCATGTTAGCCCCAAAGACAATATCACTTAAGCCGTCATTATTCAGGTCTCCTGTTGCAAGGCCTGCACCGTTATAATAATATTCGTAGAAGATAGAGTTTGCACTGTCGGTCTCCTGGAGCTGATTTTTAAATTTTATCCCGCTTTCGCCGGGAGGGATACTCCGGAACTGAGTACCGGATTCCTGCCTGTATTCCTGATCACTTCTCCTGCAGGTCAGGGCAATAAAGGCAACAAACAACAATAATAATCTGATCTTAAGGAATTTTGATTTTGTCATCAGATGATATTGAAGCACTTTCTACTTCAGTGTACTTAGAGTATCCCTATCAAATATATAAAAGATGAAGGTTTTTAAGAAATTGCCACCTTAATGATTGTCAGGTGGCAATTTCCAATAAACCTAAACTAAAAAACCACTATGGTCTTGTATATCCCGGATTCTGAGAGAGACTCTTATTCAGCCGCAGATCTTTCTGGGGTACAGGCATAAGATAATCATACTCCGAATAATTTGGCAGGTAATCAGGATCTGTTACCTTATCCAATATCCTTTTCCTGCAGATGTCGAACCAACGGTCATATTCAAAACAAAGCTCAAGGCTTCGCTGTTGTATCACAGCTTCATCAAACTGTTCTTTCGACATAGCAGTTGTAAATAAGGGATCAGCAGGATTGGGTATTCCGCCTGTTGCCCTTTCAACTATCTGGTTTACTGCATCACAGGCTGCCTGTGTAGGTCCGTTCACCATATTTTCAGCTTCGGCAAACAGTAACAGAACATCAGCATATCGAAGTATAGGTTGAGCCTGGTATGAAACGTTCTTTTCCATATTTTCAGGAGTGTCATAGAGGAACTTCCTTACATAAGGAGCTGATTTGTACCATTCAAGATATGTAGTGCCAGTTCCGAACCAAAGATCCTCAAGCAGCAGATATGCATGCTTGCGTGGTTCTTCCGGAAAGGCTTCCCCCCAGATTTTTTCAGCAGTAACATCACCCCAACCCCCGGCCATTTCACCAGGAAGCCATATCTGAGGTTCAATTACATATTCTTCCTCAGAATTATGCCATGCCCACATGAACTCAGGGCCAAACTCATTGCTCATTTTAAACACATCCTCAACTTTCGGGACAAGGCTGTAACGTCCGCCATCCATTACCTGTTTTGCCATATCCCTGGCTTTGGCATAGTTTGCTGTTGCATTCAAGGGAGCTGTGGCCATTGTTATATATACTTTTGCAAGAATTCCCCTGGCTACATCTGAGGTTGGACGGGCATTATTATCACTATCCCAGACTTCAGGAAGGTGTTGTACTGCAAACAGCATATCCTCAACTATCTGATCATAAACAGCAGCTACAGGAGACCTTTCAATCTCTCCTTTTATTACATCAGTGTTTTCAAGAATAAGAGGAACATCACCATAAAGCCTTACAAGCCAAAAATAATTAAATGCTCTGAGGAATTTTGCCTCTGCCATCAGCTGGTCTTTTGTTTCCTGGGGAACTCCAGCTCCCAGCTGATCATTAACAAGGGCTTTTATTGCAGGATTCAGGTCGGCTATTGCCTGATAATGAACCTGCCAGCTGCCTGCCGCATCATTATCGCCAATTACCAGTTCTCCTCCATATAACTGATCATCCTGAGCAGGCCATTCAGGGCTGCCCATCCAGTCGTAAAACTGCCATCCGCCCCATTGTCTTTGCATTGCACTGACAAATGCAGATTCAACCTGTGCCGGTGTTTTAAAAAAATTATCAGGTCCGACGAAATCTGTTGGCTTTTCTTTAAGTTTCTCACATCCGGTAAGAAGTAGTAAAAATCCTGACAACATTACCAGACTCAATATTTTTGATCTTTTTATATTCATGATTGTAATTTTAATGTTGTTAGAAAGTGAAATCAGCACCAAAAGTATACATGCGGGCAGTCGGATAAACACTCTGATCGACACCGATTGTCGCGTCATTAGTGGGGAACTGTGCTATTTCAGGATCGTACCCTGTATATTTTGTCAGTGTTATCAGGTTTGTTCCGGTGAAGAACAATCTTGCTTTTGAAAACCCGATCTTCTGCAGAATAGAAGGCTGAAAATTATAGGCAAGGGTTAAAGTCTTCAATCTTGTAAAAGAAGCATCTTCCACCCATCGTGATGAAGCGCCTTCGCTACTCCCGAGAAGGTATTTATTAACAAGGTTCTGCGACTGAACCCAGGCACCGTCGTAACGTGCAGGAATATCTGTGTCCTGATTTTGCGGAGTCCAGTAATCCCAGAGAATTGGATCATTCCCCTCATAGGTTTGTCTGCGGATCCTGATTGTATTGAACAGGTCGGCACCATAGGCTCCTGTAACAAGGAAGGATAACTCAAAGTTTTTGTATGTGAAGAGGTTGTTCCATCCAATAGTAAAATCGGGGTAACCATATCCAATAGTTGTTTTATCGAGTTCATTGACAATTCCATCGGGAACACCATTGGGGCCGGTAAGATCAGCATACTTAGGTAACCCGGGGAGTTGTCCGTAAGCTCTTGCTTCAGCATCCTCATCAGCTCTCCACAAACCCAGGAATTTGTATCCTCTCATCTGACCAAAAGGTTGTCCTACTTCAAGGAACATATAGGAAGAGCCAAGTGAGTATCCTCCCGAGGTGGGCGTATAACCAATTCTTTTAGTACCTTCACCCAGGTCAAGTACCTCATTTCGGTTCATGGTGAAATTGAGTGATGTATTCCACCTGAAATTTCCCACAACAGGATCACCACCTATCATAATCTCAAGGCCTCTGTTTTCGATAGATCCAATGTTATCAATAACACTCGACACACCAACATAATCAGGTAACTGCCTTGGCATAAGAAGATCTTCAGTTACTTTACGATAAACATCTATTGTGGAGATGAGCCTTCCTTTGAACAATGATACGTCAACCCCGATATTCGACTGGGCAGTAGATTCCCATTTCAGGTCAGGATTAGCGATGCCTGCTATTCCGAAACCGATATTAAGATTTTGCCCGTTCATATAAGGATACCTGTAACTTTCACCTGATCCCAGCCTGGCCAGCGATCCATAGGGGCTTATACCCTGGTTTCCTGTAACGCCATAACTTATTCTCAGCTTAAGGTCAGTAATAACCTCTGAATCCTGGAGGAAGCCTTCCTGCGATATCCTCCATGCAAGTGAACCTGAGGGGAAGTAACCCCATTTGTTATTCTCACCAAAAACAGATGAGCCATCAGCCCTGTAACTTAATGTAAGGAGATATTTGTCCATCAGACCATAATTAATTCGTCCCATAAATGAGACCAATGCTCTCTCTCCTCTCCATGAGTCAACTGATACTGATTTAGCACCATCCATATTGTCGGTTCCCAGCTGGTCGACAAGAAAATCCTGTCCGTTCATTGAATTACCGAACCATGAACTGAATATTTCCTCTGCCACACCTGTAACTGTTATGTGGTGAATACCCGTTGTTTTATCATAAGTAAGAATATTGGTATTCTGATACATATTGCTGAAGGAGTTACTGACGCTTCCTACTCCGTTCATTGCATAACCGTTACGGGTTTTAGTATTTTCATATTTGTTGTTATACTCATTTGCAAATGTTCCGCCACCCATAATCTTCAAAGTCAGTCCCTTTGCAATTTTAAAATTCAGGAACATGTTAATATTGTTCTGGTATGTCGGATTTTCAATCAATGTCTCCAGAGCAGTTGCAACCGGATTCCATGTATCATAGGCACCATATCCCGGCCTGTGCCTGGCGTAGTTACCGAATTCATCATAAACCGGTTCAGTGGGAGCCCATCGTGGAGCATTGTTTACTGCAGTAAATAAATTGGCATTAAATGGAGGAGACTTATACCTTTCACTTGTATATGAATAATTCAGGCCAAAGTCAACCCATCTCGTTATATCTGCAGCCAGATTTGCCCTCAATGATAATCTGTTATAGCCTGAGTTTAACAATATTCCCTGGTGATCGAGGTAACCCGTTGAAACCATATATTTCAATCTGTCAGTTGCACCACTAATTGCCAGGTTTGAAGTCTGCATAACACCAACATCATAAATCTCATCCTGCCAGTCGGTACCTCCATTCTTCTTGTAATTATCTATTTCTGTCTGAGTGAAATAATATTTTGGAGTCTGCCCATCCTGTGTATCAAAACTATGATACCAGTTATTATATTCTGCAAATGAACCAGCATCCATTACATCAAGCTTATGTGCAAGGGTTTGAAAGCCGATACTGTAGCCAGCCTCTATAACAGGTTTCCCAGTCTTTCCCAGTTTAGTTGTAATCAGGATAACACCATTTGCACCCCTGGAACCATATATTGCTGTAGCTGAGGCATCCTTAAGGATTTCCATTGATTCAATATCATTAGGGTTTAACTGATTAATATTTGCGCCCTGTAAACCATCGACAATGATCAAAGGATCGTTTCCGCCATTAATTGAGTTACTGCCCCTGATACGTATAAGAGTATTACCCCCCGGTGAACCATCAGTGTTAAGGATAAAAACACCGGTAGCCCTGCCCTGGATGGCCTGGTCAACACGCTGTGTAGGTAATTGCAGCAACTGCTCTGTTTTTATTGAACTAACAGAACCTGTCAGATCACTCCTTTTTACAGTTCCATACCCGGTAACAACCACTTCATCAAGTGAAAGAAGGTCTGAAGCAAGCTTAATATCTATTACAGTCTGACCATTGATAGGAATTCTCTGTGCAACATAACCGATATAGCTAAACTGAAGAGCTCCTGTAAGGTCTGGCACATTCAGGGTAAACTTGCCTTTTACGTCGGTCATAACGCCAATTGTAGTACCTTCAAGTACAACATTCACTCCAACAAGAGGTTCTGATGTTCCCGCATCAATTATTGTACCTGTTACCCTTACCTGTTGCTGTAAAAACTCTCTTGGAGCAATTACAATAAGATCATTGTCATACTTTTTATAAGTGAGTTTTGTATCGGCAAAAATATCATCCAGCACATTAATAATATTCCTGTTTTCCGCATATACAGATATTCTATCATTCATAGCCATCAGGTCGTCACTGTAGAAAAAACGGACCTGACTTTGTTTTTCTATTGATTTCAGTACTTCACGTATAGGTTTACCCTGAAAATCCAGGTTGACAGTAACCTGGGAATAGGTTTTTGCACTGACCTGCAGAACGCTTAAAAAAACGATAATCAGAGCTAGTTTCATGATCATTAGGAGTTTTTCTATTCCGGGTATAGGTAACGGAATAGTGTTAGGTAGTTTTTTTTTCATAATTTTGCATAGTTTTTGGTTAAATGATCCAATGTTTTCCGGTAAAAGGCAGCATTGGTGAAATTTAAAAACTCTGCGCGGGATGTTACAGCATCCTGCGCTTTGGTTTCAAGGCAATTTTTAATGTTCCATAGGCAAAGACTTCTTTAGGTACAGCTTACTTTAATTATTATACAGATTGTTTTTGACACCTTTAAAATTCCTGCTTTCAGATAATGTCACTACCCTTCCTTCAAGTTTGTACCGGATCGGAGCTGAAATACTCATGGCTTCAAGCACCTGCTCAATGGGCTCAGCAATTATGGTGCCTGTGAACCTGTAATTCATAAGCTTTTCCGAGTCAAACCTTATTTCAACATTATATTTGCGTTCAAGTTCCACAGCAATTTCTGAAAGAGTTTCTCTTTCGAATATCCACCTGTTATCCTTCCATGAAATTATTTTCTCCACATCTACATTTTCCTTTACTAACCTGGGAATTGAATTGATCTTTTGCTCAGTTATTTGTTGAGTCTTACTCCCTGTATTTTCATCTGAAACAGCCGAATTTTCAACCATGGTTGAATCATTTCTGTAAAAAGTAAGCTTCTGATTTGGCTTAAGGATCACAGCTTCAGCCTTATACCCGTCGTTTACAGGTTCTACCTTTATGGAACCTTCAACAAGTGTAGCCTCGGTCTTATTGTCATCACTATAAGCTCTCACATTAAACTCCGTACCCAGGGCTCTGATAGTCAGACATGAAGTTTTTACAATGAAAGGTTTCTGAGTATCTTTTGCTACTTTAAAATATCCCTCACCTGCAAGCTGGACAACTCTTTCCTTTAGACCGAAACGATTGTCATATTTAAGACTGCTGCCTGCATTCAGTGCTACTGTAGTTCCATCTGATAATGAAAAGTGGGCGTTTGAACCCAGTGGAACACACAATTCGCTGATTGTCTCAACCGGATATTCAGCTTTACTTTTACCTAATTGATAAAATAAAAAACCGCTTAAAGAAATAGTAATAACTATAATTGCAGCATACCTCGTTATAAGCCTGATAATACGAATTGTATCTGATGATTCAGGCTTGTTCGCTTCTTCACTGATCTTATGCTTGAATTTCCAGAATCCTTCATGATAATTATATCCGGGATTCTTCAGTAAAGCTTTGGCACTGACCCATATTTCACAATATTCATCAAAGTATTTCTTATTGGCCGGATCTTCTTTTATCCAGTCAATTAACTTTTTCTCCTCATCCTCACTTAGCTCCCCCTGAATATAACCATGAATTAATTCTTCCGCCGGGTCTTTATGTTCGTTTCGTTGCATAATATAATATATGATCTGATTATAAAGACAGGAAAAAACAGATCCGGGGTGAAAGAGTAGTGAAAAAAATCAGGAGTTCTTCAGGAAAGAAAGACTTTTAGATTTTCTCGGAGTCGTGACAGGGCAATTTTCATCTGGGTCTTTACCGTATTCACTGATATTCCCTGCTTCTGTGCAATATCTGAATATTTCATATTTTCATTGCGGCTGAGAAGAAATATTTGCCTGCATCCATCAGGTAATGAATTTATACCCTGATCTAAAACTTCTAAAATCTCTTTTTCGAATAACTGCCCGAGAGGGTAATTGTCATCCCAGACCAGTATTTCATAATCTGAATCAGAAATGCTCTGAGTCAGCTTTTTTCTGAATTTGTTACTCTCAATATGATTTAATGATGCATTGTATACAGCCCTGATGAGGTAGGCTTTAAGCGATGTTGTGATTTCAAATTTTTCCCTGATATTCCATACCTTCATAAACACATCTGATACAATCTCCTCTGCATCATGCTGATTTCTTACAAGATGCTCGGACAAAAGACAAAGATATATGTAGAACTTATTAAAAATAGTTTCAAAAGCAGCAATATCACCTGATCTTATCTTATCAACAAGCTGTTGATCAGAATACTCCATTTTAAATTAAAATGTTACTTATTGCTATCGCAAAGTTCTTTTCACCAATGCATTATCAGATTTAAAGTTAGCATAATTATGTCTATAACGATGTTTGTATAATAAATTATTTAAGGTACCGGATTAAGGCTTAAAGTCTTAAAAAATATCCAAATGTTAGTTAATTCCACATTACTTATAGAAATAATTCATATATTTTCAGAAGATAATATTATTACCTATGCCATATTTTAAATATATAAGTAAAATGAAAATAAGAAACCTGTTGATTATATCGGCATTTCTGGCAAATATGATAACTGTGTCTGCTGAAGATCCGAAAACACTAGATATTGGTGCACAGGCTCCTCCATTCTCACTGAAGGGAATTGATGGCAAGACATATACACTTAACAGCTTCAACAAGAACAAGATACTTGTTATTATTTTTACAGCAAATCACTGTCCTACTGCTCAGGCTTATGAGGACAGGATAGATAAGCTATATACAGAATTCAATCCCAAAGGCGTTGGTTTTGTCCTTGTCTCGCCAAACAATCCCCAGGCAGTATGTCTTGAAGAGATGGGCTATACCGACCTTGGTGACACCTTTGATGAGATGAAGCAGAGAGCCGCAGACAAAAAGTATAAAATGCCTTATATCTACGATGGTGATAAGCAGGAGATGGCCATGGCTTATGGTCCCACAACAACACCTCATGTATTTATTTTTGATTCGCAGCGAAAACTCCGTTTCTGCGGAAGGATTGATGAACTGGAAAATCCTTATGAACAGGCTAAGGAACATGATACAAGAAACGCCCTTGTTGCACTCCTTGAAGGTAAGCCGGTTCCTGTTGAAAAAACAAAGACCTTCGGCTGTTCAATCAAATGGGCGAACAAGGCTGAATACAGAAAGAAACTTGATGCAGACTGGAAGAATAAGCCGGTTGAAATAATTGAAGCCGACCTTGATGCCATCAGGGAAGTTATTGCAAACAAATCAAATAAGTACAGGCTTATTAATGTATGGGCTACCTGGTGCGGACCATGTGTTATAGAATACCCTGAACTTGTAAACATGCAAAGGATGTTCGGAGCCCGCGATTTTGAATTCGTTTCAATAAGTACTGACGGTTTAAAGAAGAAGGACAAGGTTCTTGAATTCCTTAAGGACAAGAATTCAGCTGTGAAGAACTATCTCTATACCTCTGAAAATAAGTATCCTCTTATTGAAGCAGTTGACAAGAACTGGTCAGGTTCACTGCCTTATACAATGATTGTTGCACCGGGTGGTAAGATTGTCTATGCACATAACGGCGTTATTGATGCCCTTGAAGTCAGAAAAGAGGTAATGAAGTGTATCGGAAGGTTTTTTGCCGATGATTAACCCCCCAACCCCCCAGGGGGGGCTTTTTGAGCGAGGGTAAGTCCCCCCATAGGGGATTTAGGGGTGGAACCTTAAAGACAGATTTCTATAATAATATATGAATATGAGTATAACTATTTCCCGCAGGAATTTTGCTAAGCTAACGCTGGCCGGAGGTGCATCGGTTGTTGCACTTAAAGGTATGGCAGCAAGTGCATTTATCCCGCAGTCACAGGCCTGTGTAAGGCTTGGAGGACCGGTGTTTGGAAACCTGAAAGACCCTGCTGAATGGGTGAAGGCCATAAAGGCCAAAGGTTACAGCGCTTCTTACTGCCCTGTTTCTCCGGGAGCAGATGACAGTACTATTAAGGCCTTTGAAAAGGCTGCAAGGGATGCAAACATTATAATTTCTGAAGTCGGAGCCTGGAGCAATCCGATCAGCAGGAATGAAAAAGAGAGAAATGAAGCCCTTAAAAAATGTAAGGATGCTCTTGCACTTGCCGACCAGATCGGAGCCAATTGCTGCGTAAACATAACAGGTTCCCGCGGTGAAAAATGGGATGGTCCCGATCCTGAAAACCTTACAAAAGACACCTTTGATCTGATTGTTCAGGTTACCCGGGAGATAATTGATGCAGTGAAGCCCAAAAGGACCTTTTATACACTCGAAACAATGCCCTGGGCTTATCCCGACTCACCCGATTCATACCTTCAGCTGATAAAGGCTATAGACAGGAAACAGCTTGCCGTTCATCTCGATCCCGTCAATATGATCAATTCACCTGAGAGGTATTACAGGAACGGGGAATTCATTAAAGATTGTTTTGCAAAACTTGGACCATACATTAAAAACTGCCATGCCAAGGATATAAGACTTGGCACTAACCTCACAGTACATCTCGATGAAGTTATTATAGGAACAGGAGGTCTTGATTACAGGGTATTTCTTACCGAGCTGAGCAGACTTAAGAATGTTCCACTTATGCTTGAACACCTTAAGACACCTGAAGAATATGACCAGGCAGCTGCTGCTGTAAGAAAATATGCAGAAACCGCACGCATTAATCTATGCTGATTACCAGACAATAATAAAAATAAACCATGACAAATTCGGACCAGTTCATTCAGCCACAGGAAAGGATACTCTCTGTCGATTTTTTCCGCGGACTTACAATGTTCCTGCTGATTGGTGAAAGTACTATGCTTTACGAACATCTTAATGAGTTCGGTGGCACTGGTATTGTACATTTTTTTGCAACACAGCTTAGTCATCATGAATGGAACGGACTACGTTTCTGGGACCTCATACAACCCTTCTTCATGACTATTGTAGGTGTGGCCATTCCCTTTGCTGTTGCCAACAGGAAAAAGAAAGGTGATTCGGACAGCAAGATTCTTCAGCATGCATTAAAGCGCTCACTGTTGCTGTTGTTTTTCGGATGGGCCGTCTATTGTATCGGTCCCGGGAAAATTGTATGGAGATTTCAGAATGTCCTGGCGCAGTTATCTGTAACCTATATAGTTGCCTTCCTCATATTGAACAAAAGCACAAGATTCCAGCTGTCGTTCACCTTGCTTATACTGCTGTTCATCGATCTTGCCTACAGGTTTTTCCCGGTTGAAGGTTTCAATCAGCCCTGGGTACCGTATAAAAACCTCGGTGCATGGTTCAATCAGCTTGTTGAAGGGACAGATAAGACCAGTATCTGGGCAACTCTGAATTTTGTATCAACAACAGCTCATACTGTCTGGGGAGTTCTTGCCGGCAAGCTGCTCATGAGTGCGAAGCCTGCAATGGAGAAAGTAAAGATACTTGTTATAGCCGGTGTCATTGCACTGGCAGTGGGATTCGGACTTGACTGGCTGGGTATTACGCCTGTGATCAAAAAGATAGCAACCTCATCATTTGTCTTTGCAAGTGCAGGATGGACAATGCTGGCCCTGGCTTTCTCCTACTGGCTGATCGATGTACGGAAATACTTCATTGAAGGAGCAAAATTCTTCATCATTGTAGGCATGAACTGCATAGCAATTTACCTGTTTTTTGAAGTAGGCGGAGCAAGTCTTCTTTATAAGATCTTCACCCCATTTACAACATCGCTGCTCGGCTGGGCAGGAAGCCTTACAGCAGGTACAGCCACAAGCATTATTGTATGGGCAGCACAGTGGTATATGTGTTACTGGCTGTATAAGAATAAGTTGTTTATTAAAATATAAAAAACTCACCCCCCTGCTCCCTCTCTGCTTCGCAAAGAGGGGGTAGAGGCAACATATTATAATCATTATTAAAAGGCAGAAATGGCAACTCTAATCCAGGCAGAGAAGGCACCCGACAGGGTATTATCAGTCGATTTCTTCAGAGGTTTCACAATGTTCATGCTTGTAACAGGCATTACAAATGTTTTTCATGAGCTGGCCCATAACGGTATGGGAGGGTCAGTAATTGCTGAACTGAGCAGGCAGTTTGAACATGCAGAGTGGAATGGACTTTTTGCCTGGGACCTTATCCAGCCCTTCTTCATGTTCATTGTCGGGGTGGCAATGCCTTTCTCCTTTGCAAAAAGAACAGCCCGCGGCGATTCTTACAAAACAATCCTGATGCATGCCTTATCAAGATCATTCTGGCTGCTGGCTCTTGGCTTCATGCTCGGATCGGACAGGAATTCACATGCTTTCCAGAATGTACTTGCGCAACTGTCATTCACCTACCTTGTGGCTTTCCTCCTGATGAGGACAGATTTCAAGATTCAGATTGCTGTTTCATTCGGGATGATTATACTGTCTGATGTAATATACAGGGTATTCCCGGTTGACGGCTTCAACCAGCCTTTCACACCTGACAAGAATTTCGGAGCCTGGGTCGATTTGCTGATTTCCGGACATCTAAGCACAGGTCACTGGGTGTCATTCAATGCAATACCAACAACTGCTCATACAATGTGGGGTGTGCTGACAGGCATGCTGCTTATGAAGGACTGGACACACAATAAGAAACTTCTTGTTCTTCTGATCCCGGGAACAATAATGATAATCACAGGCTACCTTATGGATCCGTATATTCCTATAATCAAGAGGATATGCACAAGTTCCTTTGTTATAGTAAGCGGAGGGTACTGCCTTGTAGCAATGGCATTTTCGTACTGGCTTATTGATGTCATGAGATACACCAGGTTCCTCAACTTCTTTGCCATAGTGGGAATGAATGCAATATTCATTTACCTCTTTTCAAATCTTGGAGGCAAGAATCTCCTCCGTGGCGCTGCTGATCCCTTCACATCCCGGATTTTCTTCTTTATGGGGGATGTCGGGAAAGATGTTGTGGTCACCCTTGTTGTTGCAGCAATGGTATGGTATATGTGTTACTACCTTTATAAGAAGAAGATATTTATAAGGCTGTAGGCGTCCCAATAGTTATCGTGAGGTGAAAGGCACGGATTACGCTTCGCTAAATCCGCGCCAGCGATGACATAGAGATCACAGAGTTTCACAGAGAATAAAGTCAGAGAACAACTCTGTGAATCTCCGTGTAATCTGTGCCTCAGTGGTTAAAACTGAATCTGAAACTATTTCTTTATCTCCCTATACCATCCAGTGCCTCTGGCAGGACGGGGAAGAGGATTTATGTTATAAAACATAATTTTCTCGGCATGCTCTCCGTAGGGTCCCATTAATTCTTCCTTGCCACCAGGGCTGATAATCAGAGAACAACCTATGCATTTCCAGTTTTTTCATGGACCTTCTGTGACAGGACCAACATTGCTTGCAGAGGCAATCCAAACCGAAAACTCCTTTGCAACAGGCATATAGGCATCTCTCCATGTTTTCCCATAGGGTTCCTTTTTATTGTCATGATCAGGAGGTACAGCCCAGCTTGAAGGTGAGAGAATCACATCTGCTCCCATATAGCACAACGACCGGGCAAGAACATGATCGATAGCTGTTCCGTCGGCGCAGATCATCAGACCTATAGTACCCCATGGCGATTTACACACATTGAGCCTGTCTCCCTGGGCATAAACATCATGAGCTATGTCGAGCTCATTGAGTTTGCGGTGTTTAATTACAAGTTTCCCCTCACTGTCAATTATCACAGCCGAGTTGTACACCACATCTCCATCCCTCTCAACAATCCCGCAGCACAACCATATTTTGTTCTTTACTGCAGCTTCTGAAAGGGCTTCAAATGATTTTCCTCCGGGTATTGTACCGGCAAGTTTCTTTGCTGAGGGATGCGTCCAGCCAAGGTCAAGAACTTCAGGCAGCAGTGCTATATCAGCTCCTCCCTTTGCAGCCTGAGCAATAAGATCTGCCGCATGACCCAGGTTTTTCTGCAGTTCACCCGGCTCGACGTACATCTGCACAAGTGCCAGCTTAAACTCCCGCAAAGGCGACTGGGCGTTCATAGAAAAAAATTCTGTAACAAGAAACAGAAGAAAAAATACTCTTTTATAATATAGCATGCAATCTTATAATAAACATGCAAAAAAAAGCCCCTCTCCCGTGGGAGAGGGGTTTGGTATAAGGTCTTCTACCTGGTTACTTCAAGAACTCTTTTAATGATCTGGAAGTTAACATCTGAGCTCAGGTTCTTCTCAAGTGAAGAGGCAGTAGCCTGATCGCCAGTTGCAACGGCAGCAGCCCATTTCTGTGCAGGGCTGTTTGATTCCTTCATTTTCTGGACCAGCTCATCAGCAGCAGTTTTGTTGCCAAGGCTGTTCAAAACATTTACTGTAAGAATATTGCTATATGAAGCTCCTCTCCTGTGACCGGTATATTCCGATATTGATTTTTTCAGAGCTTCTGTCTCAGCCTTGCGGTTTAGCTTGTTCAGACAGTATATATTAAGGTAGTCCTGAATCCTTGTATCAGTAACATAGGGTTTGCCAACGCCAAGATGTTCAGGATAATCTTTTGATTTTTCAATCATTTTAATTGCATCTGCATATTTCTTCTTTCCAATAAGATCCATAGACATCAGCAGTGATGCCTGCTCATAGATCACCTTACCTTCGCTGGCGCCTTCACCGGGCAGTATTGTCATGGCATCAAGAAGTTTGAGACTGTTAGCGTATTGCCCGTTATTTATAAGAGCAAGTATATGCTGAACCTCTATTGCCTGGTTACCTTTGAATTTTTTAGCACCGGCACTGGTGAGAGCCAGCATGGTCTTATAATCCTTATTGTCATAGTAGTACTGGATTAGTCTTCCTGCGGAACGCCAGTCATTGGGATCGAGCTTAACGGCCATCTGAAGGTCAGCAAGTTCTTTTGCATCATCCTTCGGAGTCATAAGCGCTGCCCTTGTAAGGTAGAAGGGAGCATAGTCAGGTTCATTACCGCAATCTGCAAGAAGTTTAATACCCTCTGCCCTTCTCTGGATAGCAATCTTGTTAAGGGCAAGGTAATACTTGAATTTCCAGCTGTTGTTCTTTGAAACTGCCCATTCGAGAGCAGATACATCTTCAGTCCTGTACGGGAATACAAATGCAGGTGATGCCACTGCAACTTCATTCAGCATTGAGACATCATTTTTCAGGAAGGCTTTCCATAGTGTAACTACAGGCTGAACAGGAGCATTTGACAGCAGAGAAACAGCATCATCCTTAAGACCAAGACCATAGTAGATCATAGCTGTCTCAAGGTAGGTCTGGTATGCCATCTCGTTTGTGATAGTCGATTTGAATTTTTTAAGATTATCCTCTGAAGGATTCAGCAGGTAAGCTTCAAAATCGGCAAAGTGGCTGAGCTGATCAACACTCAGTATTGTCTCGATCACCTTTTGTGCATTTTCCTTCTCTCCGGTTTTTCTGTACATAACTGCCAGTACCTGGAGGGCATTGAAATTACACCTTTCATAATCAAGTGACTGCTTTGCATAATGTTCTGTAAGTTCCATATTGTTCAGCCTTAATTCGATAGCAGCCATAAATGCATAAGCCACAGATCTGTATTCCGGTGAACGGGCTGCCCATCCGAGGCTCTCTATTGCATCGGTAAGGTTACCCTGAGCCAGATAAGTAATACCTGCAAAATAGTTTGCAGCAGGGTGATAGGTGTCAAGCATAAGGGCATTGTTTGCAAAATAAAGCGCTGAATCATACCTCATTGAACGGTAATACACCTCAGTCAGAGCAGACATTGCATCGATATACATCGGGTCTTTTTCAAGACATTTCTTAAATAACTCCTCTGCCTTTAAATAATTCCTGGCTTCCTTATTCTCATTACCTTCCTGGTAAAGAGTAGCTGCCGTCACTAGGTCTTTAGGCATTGTTGAAACAAATGGTCTCTTCAGGGCTTTCTTTGTGAGCGGACTGAATTGCAGATCCATACCCTCAACAACAACTTCATAGTCAGTATTGCTGTTAACGGCCACAGATGTTGTGAAAACATCCATTGGTTTGAATTTCCTTGATTCAGTAAAAACTACTTTTCCGCCGGTTTTTACCGAGATTTTACCTTCGGCAAATGAGAGGGAATTAATTCCGACATTAAGTTTCCCGCCAGTCACTTCAGCATGCAATACGCCAGCTGGAGACATATCGCTGATGCCTCCTATCTCTTTTACAGGGAACCATATCTCATGCCACCTGTCGGTAAGTCCGGGGTTGAAAGGAGTCTGTGAAATGGGTGTTTTGAAAGCAGTTGTACCACCATACTGGTTATGCATACGGCCGGCCTGAAATTCCATGTACTGGCCATCGCTGTCGGTAAGCAGCTGTTCCCAGATACCCCCGTCACGTGCAAGTGACCACAGCCATAGTTTATGACCGGGCATATCATCATAAAGGGCATAATGACCATAGCCAAACTTCGAATTATGATAATAACCTCCCATGAAGTCGTTGTATTCACCAACAACATGGTATGACTTGCTTGATTCAAAATTATTATTCTTGTACCAGGAGACATCCCTGCCATCCTTATTTACCGGCCAAAGACCGAATTCACCGCCATGTCCGATTTCAGCAATACCCGGATACTGGAACTCAAGGTCGTCGGTTACAACTGCGGCTCCTGTCATCCAGTTATAGTATGTCTGGTTCAGGGGAGTGGGGTTAATCCACATTGCATAGGTGTCGAAATATGCCTTGTCCTTCTGCAGTCTGACTTCAACATACCATTTTGTTCTTGAAGGAAGATCGTAATTACCTACAATACAGCTGACACTTCCGTCTGCATTCTCAGTCATTTTATAATCCACAGGAACACAGGTTGAGGGATTATGACCGATAAAACCGAAGTTCAGCTCAATACCTCCTGAAGTCCACGGGCCACGCATTGATATATTGCGGTATTTCATAACCTCATTACGGTAGACAAATTCCTTTCCGGTTGATTTTTCTATGGCACCCCATACCTTACCGCCATCGGAAGGCATCACCCAGACCTGTATGTAATCATTTTCAAGTTTTACAACATCCCATTTCTGAATTGTTCCCTTTACAGCATAACCGTGGAATGAATGGTACGGAAATATCTCGTCGCGCCTTTCGGTGAGAATAGGTGCCGGATTTGGATCGTTGTAAGGATAAGTGAGGATGTCCCTTTTTTCAAGAGTTATTGTAGCTTTCTGACCTGCGAGAAGTTGTGGCAGAATGAGCAACAAAAACAATAAGTTCTTTTTAAGCATAACAATATGATTTAAGGTTTTTATTGATTTGATTTAATTTCCGGTTTAAGTTTACCAAATGTAGCCAAGATAATTCAATTATTTGTACAATTTATGTTAAAGAACAAGGCTGGGATTTTCACCTCAGGCAGTACAAAGATTTTATACAAAGGTCAGAGAGGCAATTATTGATTATATTAGCAACAGGGATTCAGACATATAAATTGTCATCTGAAATGAAAAAAATGAATCTTAAGAGAGCAGCATTTATTTTCCTGACTACAGGAATTTTATGCTTCTCGGCAAGCTTTCTGAACGGTCAGCCACAGGAAAAAAGCACCGGAAGAATCAGGATTGCCTCGTGCCAGTTTCCTGTTTCGGCAGATATCAGGTCTAACTACAGGTTTATTGAGGCACAGATAACTGAAGCTAAGCTTAAAAAGGCAGATATTGTACATTTCCCTGAATGTGCTCTCTCAGGCTATCCGGGAACAGACATGCAGACTATGGAGAACTTCAACTGGACCCTCCTGCACCAGATGACCGATTCAGTATGTGCTGTTGCCGGGAAGCTGAAAATATGGGTGGTTCTTGGTTCTCTTCACAGGCTGGGAGGGAATAATAAGCCTCATAATTCACTGTACCTTATCACTCCTGAAGGAAAAATAGCCGACAGGTACGACAAGAGGTTCTGCACATCGACTGATCTGAAATACTGTTCTCCCGGCGATCATTTTGTAACCTTTGACCTGAAGGGACTGAAATGCGGACTACTGATATGTTATGACATCAGGTTTCCGGAACTTTACAGGGAATACAGGAAACTTGGCGCCGACATGATATTCCAGTCATTCTACAACGCAAAGGCAGACAGGGGCAGCATTCATCCCCTGATAATGCCCATAACAGCTCAGGGTCATGCGGGAGTCAATTACTTCTACATGTCACTGACAAATTCATGTGCCCCTATGAGCTGGCCCTGCCATTTCATAACACCTGACGGGCTGATCCAGAATAAGCTTGCCCCCGATGAACCGGGCATACTGATTTCAGATATCGATCTGTCGCTTAAGTATTATGATGCCAGCGGCGAATTCAGACCTGATGTTCTCAAAGGGAAGCTGAATAGCGGCACCCTCGTAAAAGATTCATTGTCAACAAACAGAACAAAAATATACTGAGCAGGATCTGATGAGCAGATTTACCTTAAAGGACCTTGAAAGCCTTACCGGCATTAAGTCGGATACGATCCGGATCTGGGAGCACCGTTACAGATTGCTATCACCGCACCTGACTAAAACAGGAAGGAGATGGTATGAGGACAGTGACCTTAAAAGACTGCTGAATATTTCAGTACTCTATAACAGCGGAGTGAAAATATCCAGGATAGCAAAGATGACCGGAGAGGAGATTGAATCTTGTACCATGACATTATCAGAAGGGCACAGGAAACCTGAGAATATAATAGCAGCCCTGATTATAGGCATGAACAGTCTAGATGAAAACGCTGTTAACGATCTGCTCATGAAATGCCTGATAAACAAGGGACTGGAAAACACATATACAGAGATTGTTTTCCCCTTCCTGTACAAAGTAGGCCTCCTGTGGCAGACAGGGTCAATAAATGCCGCAAAAGAACATTTTGTTTCAGGAATATTCAGACAGAAGCTTTTTTCTGCCCTCGATTCCCTCCCTCCAAATACAGGGAAAAGCGGGAAAAAGGTACTCCTGTTTCTTCCTGAAGGTGAGTTTCATGAACTTGGCCTTCTGTTCTTCTCCCTGCTGATAAGAAAAAATGGTCATAATGTGATCTACCTTGGCCAGTCAGTACCCTATGATTCAGTTATTGAGACAGCAGAAACATGGATTCCTGATTTTGTTGTCACAGGTAATCTTACCAGCCTGAACATGAAGGACTCTGGTGCTTATCTGAAAAAACTGTCAACGGCTTTGCCGGAACAGAAAATATATGCAGGAGGTGAAATGGCTCTTTCAGCACAGAAACTGAAACTGAAGAATGTGAAGCCTTTGTTTGTGCTCAGTGATCTGGATTTTCTTTACAACTTAAAACCATAATTATATGTCACTTACAGAAAAAATTTCAGCAGATCTGATTGCTGCTATGAAAGCCAAGGACACCATTGCCCTTGAAGCAATAAGGGCTGCAAAGACAGCCTTCATACTTGCCAAATCGGAAAAGGGAGCTGAGGCTGTCCTCAGTTCAGATGAAGAACTGAAGGTAATTCAGAAACTAGTTAAACAAAGAAGGGAATCAGCCGAGATATATAAGCAGAACAACAGGGCCGATCTGTACCAGAAAGAGGTTGCCGAGGCCGATGTGCTTGAAAAATATCTCCCTGCAAAGATGAGCGAGGCTGAGCTCACGGCAGCTGTTAAGTCCATTATTGAGAAGGTAGGCGCCAAATCACCTGCCGATATGGGTAAGGTTATGGGAACTGCAACAAAGGAACTGGCAGGCAAGGCTGATGGAAAGGAGATTTCAGCAATTGTGAAGAAACTTTTGGGATAATTATTTTTTTACCACGGAGTGGCACCGAGTTTCTCGGAGTTTCACGGAATTTATAAGCTGTGCATCAGTACAACTCTGTGTAACTCCGTGGTTAAATGGCTTTAAAAATAGCCTCCTATCGTTCCGTTAACGAGGGCTTTCGCCAGGTCGATGTGATACCATTCTTTTGCGTAGAAATATGTAAGCACGGCCAGGGCTGCAATGAAGGCCAGGAAAAGGCCCAGGTATTTTCCGGCAAATGACTTGCCCGATTTTACAACCTTCATCGACAGGGCCTTCACCCACTCTTCCATTTTAGCAAACAGGGGATAAAAAATAACTACAATAATTCCCATTGCTATTAAGGTAAAAGTCACAGGCTGTACATGGCTTTTATAGCTTATGAGATAGTCACTTATGGCCTGGGTTAAAAGATTGGCTGTGAGGATTGTCAGGGTAGTAACAACGAACCTGAAGAAATATCGGTACATTTTTTACAATTTAGTTACTTAAGTATTTCCAATATTAATCAATTTCCTCAGGAGTTTTTCGAAATCAATTGTAATTCATTGTAATTCGCTGCGCTGGAAACTGTGGAAAATTCATTTTTAACCACAGAGTTCACAGAGGCGCCTTCGGCGTAACACAAAGGACTCAGAGGGTAGCAACAGGTATATAATTAAAACGAATTACCAGCCTTCACTGAAGTTACGGCTGGCAAAGCAGCGAAGCGAATTACGCCCCAAGGGCTAATTACTATGAATTACAGCGAAGCGAATTACGCGCGAAGCGCAAATTACGCCCGAAGGGCAAATTACTATGAATTACAGCGAAGCAAATTACGCCCGAAGGGCTAATTACGGCGAAGCGCAAATTACTCTTCCAACCTGTCGAGGAGGTTCTGGGGAAGGGATTTTGTTGTACCGGCGCCAAGATCCTTTATCTTCTGTATCCTGCCGATAATGGTATCTCCCTTCTTCTTCGACTCATAAAGCTTGTTCATTGCATTGACATATTCACCCTTTGCATCATCAAGCTTCTTTCCCACTGCTATAAGGTCCTCAATAAAACCAAGGAATTTTTCAAAGAGGGCTCCGCTCTGACTGGCAATCTCATCAACATTTTTACGCTGCTTGTCCTGATTCCAGATGAAGTTGATTGTTCTCAGCGTGGCAAGAAGCGTTGATGTGCTTACCATCACAATATTTTTCTTCAGTGCTTTCTCAAACAATGAGGGATCTTCCCTCTGGGCAAGAGCAAGAGCCGGCTCAATGGGTACGAACATCAGTACATAATCAGGAGGATTGATCCCGTAGAGTTTCGGATAATTCTTATCGCCGAGGTCACGCACATGGTTAAGCAGGTCATTAAGGTGCTGCTTCAGCGCTGGTTCCTTAACCTTGTCGTCATCGGCATTAAAATATCTTTCATAAGCCACAAGCGAGACCTTTGAGTCGATAATAAGCTGTTTGTTTTCAGGAAGGTTGATTATATAGTCGGGCCGGAAGTTCTTACCTTCCTCATCCTTCATATTTTCCTGTTTGCGATAGTGCACATCCTTTTCAAGTCCTGCTTTTTCGAGTATCATCTCAAGCTGTACCTCACCCCAGTCACCAAGAAGCTTTTTATCGCCCTTGAGTGCATTTGTAAGCTTATGGGCATCATCGCTGACCTGCTGGTTAAGCTTTACTATGTTCTCAAGCTCCTTCTTCAGCGAGATCCGTTCACGTGTCTCATCCTTGTATACTTCATCAATCTTGCCTTCAAATTCCTTTATCTTCTCTTTCAGCGGATTAAGCAGATTTCCCACACTTTTTTCATTCAGTTCAAGGAATTTCTTGCTCTTCTCCTCAAGCAGTTCATTCGACAGGTTTTTAAACTCAAGGGACATCCTTTTATTGATCTCCTCAAGCTCCTTCCTGTTTTCAGCGAATCGTTCCTCTAAATTCCTCAGGTTTGCATTCAATTCAGCTATCCTGGCATTAAGGGCTATAATGGTCTTTTCCTTCTCGCCGTTCTCAAGCTTCTCCTGCTTAAACAGATCAAGAGAGATATACCTGCTGTTTACCTCCTCCAAGGGTATTCCTTTCCCCTTCATTGCCTGCTGCCGTGTGAAGAGCCAGCCGATCAGAACGCCTGTTATAAGCCCGGCAAGCAAAAAAACAATTTCCATAAACTACTTAATTTCAGATCTTTGACCGAGTAATAATTTTGAATTTTTCAATAAGTTAAGATAACAATTATAGTTTAAACAGGATATATTTTTCAGGAACTTACAAAGATTGAACATGGTAACACAGAGGAAATCCTGAGTCCCGATAGCTATGTAACACCTCACAATTAATGTAACAAGCAGTATAAATGAATTTTGATTACAGTTCTCTAATGTTGAAACCCCCATCCTGGCCTTCCCCCAGGTGGGAAGGTACAAGAAGACGTTTTGCAAAGGAGAAAGTATAAAAAAGCGTTTCCCCTCGTGGGGGGAAATTGAAAGGGGGGTTATAACGAAAAAAAGTGTTACATGAATTCTGAAGAAATACATTGCTATCGGGACACAGAGAACACAGAGTAAAGCAAAATATTGAAATTCAAACCATAATTATTATCTTTGATTTGATACTGAGACTGATAAGATGAACAATATCCTGCAGCAGATAGCAAAGATCAAGGATCAGCCATTCAGAGACAACCTTGCCCAGGTGATTGTAAATGCATCTTCTGCAATAAAGGACAGTGATTTACCTTTTCTCATTAGCGAATTCAGTGAATTTTATAAATCACAGCTGTCAGGCGACATTTTTCCTTCAATAATAAGGATCAGCACAGATTCACGCACAGAAAATGACAAAGCTGTAACCCATGTACCGCGAATTGTAATAATCGGAGATATCCACAGTGACTTCAATGCACTTAGTTTGATACTCAATAAGCTTGCAGCATCACAATATGATTATTTTGCCGGTGCGTACATAATTTTCTGCGGTGATTATACCGATCGGGGAAGAAGGCCTTTTGAAACAATGAGGCTGTTGTATGCACTGAAAACCGCAATGGGTGAAAGATGTATTTTACTAAAGGGTAATCATGAGCTTATCAGATACAGCTGTATGATGCTCAGGCCCACCTTCCTTCCGGCTGACACCAGTGAGCTGATGAACCGGAAGCTTTCACCGGAGGTCAATAATCTTTACTTCTCATACCTGTCGAGGCTGCCATATCTTGTTTCACTGGATCATTGCGGTACAAAATATCTTATAACTCACGGCAGTATTCCGCGTCACGACTACGCTCCCCACTACAATGAAGATAAGCTTGTTGAATGCCTGTTGCCCCTGAGTGACCATTCCCGTGAAGGGATAATGCTGAACCAGATGCTCTGGGGCGATCCGGGAGATGCAAGCTCTTCCTTCAGGGGTACAGAGCTGAGGTTTGAGTTCAGCAAGGCGGAATTCAATGAATTCATGGACAGGCACGGTTATGATATCCTGATCCGTGGACATCAGCCAGTTGACAGCGGTGTAATGTTCTGCTACAATAACAGACTCATATCACTGTTCTCATCGGGAGGACATAATAATCCCGATTCCTGCTATCCTGATGATGTAAGCTCCCCCGCTTTCGTCATTCTCAATGAGGACGGGGAGGTGTTGTTCGAGAAGGTATTCTGAAATTATCTACCTTCGGACATCTATATTTATAAGGTATGACTTCAATTCCCAAAACCATGACAGCTGCCGGCATTGACAGGCCCGGAGGAACATTATACACCAGGGAAGTGCCTGTTCCCTCTCCCGGTCGTGGTGAGGTACTTGTCAGGATAAGCGCGGCACCTGTGAATCCTTCGGATCTTGCCAGACTGAAAAGAGGAGGCTTTGATCCTGAAACCTATATTCCCGGACTTGAAGGAAGCGGAACTGTAATTGCAGCAGGAAGCGGATTACTTCCCGCAATTTTGAAGGGAAAAAGAGTGGCATGCACGGCAGAATACCCTGCCAGCGGTACCTGGGCTGAGTATATGGTGACAAAGGCAGGAAAGTGTTTTCCCCTGAATAAAACTATTGATGATGAGCAGGGATCGATGATGATGGTTAATCCTCTGACGGCAATTGGATTCCTTGATATTGTGAAGGAGAATAAGCATAAGGCTCTGATAAACAATGCGGCAGCCAGCGCCCTGGGACGCATGGTTGAGCTGATGGGAAACAGGCAGGGAGTTCCGGTAATAAATATTGTAAGGAGTGAAAAACATGCTGAGACACTCAGAAATTCAGGATCAAAATATGTGCTTAACAGTTCATCGGATTCTTTCATTGACGATCTTGGCCGGCTGTCGCATGAGCTGAATGCAACAGTCCTTTTTGATTCCACATGCAGTGAACAGCTTGGAAAGATGATCGGGGTACTGCCCGACAGCAGCTCCGTTGTCATCTATGGCAACCTCACCGGGGAGGAACATATACATGTCAATCCGAGAAAGCTTATTGACAATAATATAAACATATCAGGCTTCTTCCTGGGTCAGAGGGCAAAGGAAAACGGGCTGCTCAAAAACCTTATAAACCTGCGGATTGCAAGCAGGCTGGTGAGCAGTAACATGAAAACAGCAATCCAGGGCCGGTATCCGCTACAGAAGGTTCAGGAGGCTGTTGATGCCTATATGGGAAACATGTCGGCAGGGAAAGTGGTGTTGAGAATTAATTCATTGGAAATTGTGTAAAATTCCTTTTTAACCACAGAGTTCACAGAGGCGCCTTCGGCGTAACACAAAGGACTCAGAGGATAGCAACAGGTATTTAATTACAGCGAAGCGAATTACGCCCGAAGGGCTAATTACAATAAATTACGCCGGAGGCAAATTACGCGCGAAGCGCTAATTACGCCCGAAGGGCTAATTGCTATGAATTACGGCGAAGCCAAATTACCTTTTACTGTTTCACCAGTTCCACCCTCCTGTTAAGTGCTTTGCCGGCTTCGGTATCGTTTGTTGCAACAGGTGCGGTAGGACCATCACCCCAGGGCCTGAGACGGGAAGCGTCTATAGCGAACTTTGTCACAAGTTCATTCACCACGGCAGCAGCCCTGTCGTTCGACAGTTTTATATTCGATTCAAATGAACCTGTATTATCGGTATGACCAACAACATACAGTTTCAGCGAAGCATTGGCCTTAAGCAGCTTTGATATCTCCTGAAGAGCAGTCTGCGACTCCGGCTTCAGAACTGATTTCCCGGAATCGAAGTAGATGCCATATAGAGCCACCTTGCCAGTTTCTCTTATCGACTTCAGCATGCTGTTTGCATCAGCCACAACACTTTGGTTCATCAGCTGCTTTTCAATAATATTTACCTTATACATACCGTTGCCACCTGCGCTAATATGAGCCCAGGTCTCAGTACCGTTGCTTACAAGTTTCAGAACCGTATTCTGTATTCCTCCGTCATCAAATTCATAAATTACCTGACCTCCTATCTTTTTAGCTGCATTTGAGTAATTCCGTGCAATCTGCAAACCACTGGGCAACTGAATATTATCATTTGCATAATAATCATAGTACAGATGGTGGCCCTCAACAGGCTGTAACTTATCAGCAGCGACCGGAAATTCATATTTATTGAATTCAAGCTCCTCAAAGTTGTAAATGTGAAAGCCGGGCATCCTTGTAAAAAGAGAAGGATCTTTGGTTCCTTCCTTGTCGTCCTGAGCAGGAACGGGAATTGATAACAGGCAAAAGAAAGCGATTGCTAAAAATTGTTTCATATCAGACAGTTTTAAAATTACACAATTGTTATAAGAAGATTAAAACTAATGATTTTTTTTGGAAAATCAGTAACTCTCTGTGTTTAAGATTAAGGATGGAGGTAGTTGCTGATTCGGCTACTGATTACTGCTTAACGCTTACCAGCCAACTACCCCCTCCTGCTCTTATTCTCAGATTTTCCTTCCTATATAAAAGGCATAGCCATAATACTCCTTATACCTGTAGTATAAATCAGTCTCATGACGTTCACTTGCTATAAAATCCTCAGCAGTTTTATTGCCTTTGTATTTTTTCAGAAAATCCTTCTGAGCCTTAACCTGATTGTCATAGAAATGCTCTGTCCAGCAGTTCTCGGGCAGTATAAATGCTGCTACCGGCACATAGCCGGCATTCTGCAGCTGCATTACCTTGTTTGGCATCGTATCTATCTCAGGATAAGCATCATGCCAGAACTTTTCAATCTCATAAGGTCGCTCGGAAGTAAACCACGATGCTTCAGATACAGCAATATATGCGCCCTTTTTAAGGAATTTTCTCCATTCCTTAAGTCCGCGTTCAAAACCGATGTTATAGATGGCTCCCTCTGACCATATAAGATCAAGTTCTTCATCCTCAAAAGGGAGTTCCTCCATTGAAGCCACTGTACCTTTCACCCTGTTTTGGAGGCCAAGCTTTTCAGCGTTCTTATTGAAAAGATCAATAAATAAGGGAAACAGGTCCATTCCTCTTATAATGCCAGGGGCATTCTGTGCAAGTACCATTGTCTGTCCGCCCGAACCGCATCCGATATCGGCGATCCGGGAATTGTTATTCAGATTATCGATGAAACCAAGGGCCCTGATTGTAATTTCCGGACTGCCGGGTCCCTGACGATCAAGAGCTGAGAAATATTCACAGATAAGATTAAAATCGAAATCGTGTATTGTTTTATTATCGTTACTCATTGTCTTAAAATTCTGCGTTTTGAAATTAATGGTATTATGCTGCCGGGTTTACCGTCAACATTATTAACCAGTTATAATTAAATGAAAATAAGATACCCCGGCATAATTATGCCTGAGTTCTTCAAAGGGATGACCGCCGGATCTCAATCCGGAGATCATTTATTATACAAGATCCGTAAAATGTTTAAACATCCAGAGTTATTAGATCAGGTAAAGGTAATAAAAATTTCCACAGATCCCTATCGCTTGCAGCGAATGGAGAATCTGTCAGTCATTCCGGATATTGTAGCGAACCTCCGTTTCAACATTGCCCCTTATCATCGCCCACACCGGGCAGTATTTATCCTCAGCCATTTTAATTACCTTATCAAGATCTTCATCAAGGGTATTGTCCGATATAAGGTCAATATCGAGGATTATCTTTGAGAATGCTGTCGGGTGTTCAGTTCTTCTGATACCCTTTGAACTGATCTCAAATCCTTTAATTGTCTTTCCCATTCTCCGGAGAAATAACAGCACAGCGCTTCCCAGACAGGATGAAAAGCTCAGAAGCAATAATTCAAGGGAAGTATAGCCTTCATTGTCACCCAGAGGTGGAATATAATCTATTGAAACCGGGTCATTACCGGTAACGGTTCCTGAAAATTTAAGCTTGTCATTTACGAGTCTGATATTGCAGGCAAGTTCTTTCGATTTATCCATTTGTAAAGAATATTATTATACTCAAAATTACAGCCATGGTAGCCAGGTAAGGCATCCCACGGCATATTTAACATCAGAATGACCGCATTCTTTTATAAATGCTGCATTACTCAGATGAAAGATCAGTATAAAAATATAGAAATCCGAAAAAACCTGATAAAATATCTTCTAAGGTTAGTGAATGCAGGTTACTTTTTGTAGTTACTTCTCGAGTATACCCTTAAGATTATCAAGTCCCTTTGCCAGATCCCTGCCAAGCATCTTTTTGAAAATAGGTGCAAAGAGCACCATCGGGAATTTTGACGGACTGTCAAAGATCCATTCAACATTCGTAAGTCCGCTGCCTGCTTCATTAACGATGAAGGATGTTTTGCCCGTATTTTCCATCGGCCTGAAGAACATTATTTCGCTGTCAATCCTTTTACCGGGGATTATTGCAGTGATCTTCTGCTCTCCTGCCCCAACGTTTTTATCCTTGCTGTCCCATCTGTAGATAAAACCCACCTCACCGTCAGTGCCCGACTGCTCCTTCTTCATATCCGGATCAGCCATATTCCATACACTGAAATTATCCTGGTTCCTGGTATATTTCAGGTAATTAAATACTTCCTCAGAGGATTTTTTTATCGCAATTGATCTTTCGATTCTCATAGGGTTGAGTTTTGGTTGGAATAAGGGAATTTATTATGAAACAAGTATTCATGGTTTTTGTTCGGGAAAGGGCGGAAGGTGAAAAGGGAAATCTTAACCACGGAGACATGGAGGGCACATAGAGTAATTCATTGTAATTCATTGTAATTCGCTGCGCTGTGATTCATGGTAATTCATTCTCCTTAATTACAATAAATTACGCCCGAAGCGCAAATTACGCCCAAAGGGCTAATTACAATGAATTACGCCCGAAGGGCAAATTACGGCGAAGCCAAATTACAGCCAAAGGCTAAATTACGCACGAAGCCAAATCATGCCCGAAGGGCCTCTCATGGCCGTAGACCACTCTTCTCCTCCTCATCACTGGTCTGTGGTTTGTCGGCGGTATATTCGAGTATATCACCTGGCTGGCATTCAAGGGCTCTGCAGATAGCGTCAAGGGTGGAAAAACGAATTGCCTTAGCCTTGCCGGTCTTCAGTATCGACAGGTTCGAAAGGGTAAGATCAACTTTCCCTGAGAGCTCATTGAGAGACATCTTCCGTTTGGCCATCATAACGTCGAGGTTCACAACTATTGCCATTGCCTAGATAGTTAAGTCGTTTTCTTTCTGAAGCGCAATCCCTCTTTTAAAAACATGGGCTATGACAAACAATATTGCTGCCATGAAAAGAAATTCCGTTGCCCGCCTCTCATACGGGAATTTTACCATGCTTTCAACAAGCCAGTCAGCATAAATATTTGTGATGGCTGAGAGTATGCCTATCTGTAGTGAGGCATAGCTCATTTTTAGTATCAGGTCGGCATTGTATTCACTGAAAGGTTTCATAATATCAAGCCGTGTTGTGACCTTTATTATGAGGAAGAAGAGGTAAGCTTTCATTGCTGGATAGGCTATAAGGAGAACAGCCATTGTTACATAATGCCATTTGCTGAAATCGTATAATGCCGACAGGTCCATGCCCATGTAAAAGTTCCTGGTACCTTCGGGATTGAAGAAAAAGCTTACAATGAAGGATGTTATTTTGGCTCCTGTCTCAATACATAATCCAATAAAAATGATCCATGTCACAATCTTAACTGTATCGTTCACTTGTTTTGTATTCATATTTCTTCGTTTAGAATTATGCAGCAAATATAATAAATATTTATTGTTTATCAATAATTATATATTATTTTTTAATATTTATTTTTTGCTTAACGGAGAAGAACAGGCTACAGGCGTCAGGGACCCGATTACCGATTACCGGGTTTTAATATATCATCCGCCCTGGTACCTTGCGCCGGGTGTCGTGTGCTGTGCGTCGTACGCCGCTATTACTTCATCGCATAACCAAGCGTGGCATCAATCTTTGTAATTGCTCCATTGGCAGCTGTTGTGACTATGAATACTGTAAAATCATCGAAGAATTTCTTCCTCACGAAAATCCATTGTGCACCCTTCTTAAGGTGCTTAATATCCTGACTTTCATTCTCCTCAACAGGGTAGATTGTGTTAAGGGCCGCCTCAAAGAGCTTTGCGGAATTTTCATCCTTCAGAAGGAATTCCTTTTTGATCAATGACATCAGAACGGGGCATTCAATATCTGTATGAATAGTTTCGATCATAGTTACTGTTGTTCCGTTAATATTGAAGTATACGTCGCTGCCACAGTATGATAAGCCGGAACCTGTTTCAATAAAGCCGACGAGACCTTTGAAGAATGTGCCTGTAAAGACCTTGCTTACAGCTGCCTGGTCAATTGTACTGAGCTCAGCCTCTGTATTGCTCTTTACATAGGTATCAATGAGTTTTTTGCTGTTTGCGTCAACTCCCTGTGAAGACAGCGATACCGTTATCATCAGTGCGATGAGTATGGAAAAAATATTTTTCATGTTTGAAGGGGTTAATTATCCGGCTATTAAATTAAGTGAATTTATGGAAATAATCAAGGCGGAAAGGCGTCAGGGATTAACGAATACTGATTACTGATCACCGGCGACCGGCTAACGGCTTTTCAGAAATAGTCTGCTGAAAGCGTCCATTGTGGTCCCTGCGGTTAAAGAAGAGTCTCCTGTACTTTGCGATGAGCCTGTAGAGCGCGTCGCGGAGAAATGGTGGCACAATTATGAAGACATAAAATAAGCTCCACCACCCTCCCATGTCATTCAGTATGTGCAGAACTGCCGAAGAACGAAGGAAATATTTTCCGTCTGAAAGATAAATGACTGAATTGGTATCTTTTGAGGATATCAGGTATTTGCTTATTAGTGAAGCTCCCTCTGCAGACTGCTGAGGAATAAGTTCAAAATCCGCCTTTTTGCCATACCGGCGGATAAAGCGGACAACCCCCAGACAGAGAGAACATTCGCCATCGTAGATTATTGTTTTCCTCATGCAGGGTAAACATGGATGGAAGAAGATTGTTCAGGGGGGGTGATCGGCTCACGATAGCTATGTATTTCTTCAGAATTCATGTAACACTTTTTTAGTTATAACCCCCCTTTCAATTTCCCCCCACGGGGGGAAACGCCTTTTTATACTTTCTCCTGTGCAAAGCGGCTTTTTGTACCTTCCCCCCTGGGGGAAGGCCAGGATGGGGGTTTTAACATTATAAAATTGTAATCAAAATTCATTTATACAACTTGTTACCTGAATTGTGAAGTGTTACAT
>Ga0209507_1000541_pt1 | contig 40413 bp, 50 predicted proteins | sample AD_UKC028_MetaG_FD_184414 | JGI IMG/M metagenome (GOLD analysis project Ga0209507, IMG submission 184414) | Active sludge microbial communities of municipal wastewater-treating anaerobic digesters from USA - AD_UKC028_MetaG (SPAdes) (version 2) | ecosystem: Engineered > Bioreactor > Anaerobic >...
CCCCTTTCATAAACAACAGCACTCCGCACGTACTGCTAGGAACAAACACAATCCCAAGCGACCGACCTGTCGTGGTAGCGGCAAGAACGAATGGGACCGAAGTTAGCGTGTGGCTAAACGGCGCCAAAGAGGCAAGCTCCGCCGCTTCCAGCCTGGCCCCGATTAAGTCGACAGACGTGGTTGGTGTTTGCAACATCGTGACCACCGTTGTTGACAACCCGTTTTCTGGCGATTTGTACGGGGCCTGGATAGTTGATGGCGCTGTCTCAGACGCCGTGCTGTCTGCGGTGAAAAGCCCTGCGGATGCTTGGCGCCTTTTATTCGACCCGCAACGAATCGTAGTCCCAATGTCGGATGCAGATTCGTCTGCGGCCGACACTAATACCCCTACGGATTCTGCTGTATCCGTCTCCGCTCGCCTCAGCGTAGCTACCGACACCAACACGCCCACCGATAGTGCCGTATCTACCACGACTCGTCTTAGCGTAGCTAACGACACTAATACGCCTACGGATTCTGCGGTATCCGTCTCCACCCGACTGAGCGTAGCTACCGATACAAATACCCCTACTGATTCAGCGGTTGCTTCGGTAACAACTGCGGGCGAATCGGTAGCGTCCGACACCAACACCCCTACAGATTCGGCGGTATCCGTTTCTGCCCGTCTCAGCGTAGCTACCGATACAAATACGCCTACCGACAGCGCCGTCTCCGTCTCTACGCGCCTGAGCGTAGCTACCGACACCAATGTACCGACAGATTCGACTGTAGCGGAGCGCCCAGCAAGTATCGAAGCTGTAGCTGTTGATTCTGTAATCTTTACAGATAGCGCCGTAGCCTCAAATGGCCCGGAAGTTATTGCCGAGCTAGGTCACTTTGGCGAGGAAAAGAATGTAGACGCCCTGAAGGTAATTCGGGCAATTCAAGCTATGGAGGACGATACCATTATTGAAGTTGTTCTTATGCTACAATTGTCTGGCGTTTTGAAAGAACTCGTTTAACTGAAGGACTCGGTATGGACCCCACAGAAATTCTCAATCCCAAGAAGACCCTGAACCGCCGTATGTCGGAGCAAGGGTTGGAGGCTCCCGCTGCTGCGGCCTCGGCCCCTACCGGGGGCACTTCCAAATTCACGAAGGCGTTCACGCCTGAGGAAAAGAAAAGGCAAGCTGGGAAGCTTGCCGAAATGCTCCGCAAACGCGGAGAGTGAGATTTAGGGCGCGTAGGGGCCGGTTCTACCCGGTAGACCTACGCGCGCCGCCGCTCGATCCGCGCTAGGCCTGGTTATCTGCGGGCCTATCTGCGGGCCTATCTGCCTGACGCGGGGCCGGGGGCTGTTGTTGCACCCCAGCGTTGGCTTGAGTCATCAAGTCTTGTATGAGAGCGTTGACCTCCGCAAATGGGCGCTGAGCCAGCAACTTCAGTATGTAGTCCGCTCGGGCTTCGCTAATGTTCCAGGTGACCATAATTGCCTTTCGGGGGTAGTTCGGGGCCGGGGTCGGCCTCGTAGGGGAGGGGGTCGCGCCGGGGCGGAATAGCCCCTAGGCGCCTCGCGCGGCGGGCGAGAAGGGCGAGGGTAGACCGAGGTCGGCGGGAGCCTCTACGGGCTCCTTACTGCGGGCGTAATCGTACATGCGTTGCCGCGCCTCGTCGTGGGCCATATCGGGTAGCGCCACTCCCTGAGTTTGGCGATAACGCTCGCGCTCCAATTCGATCAGCTTCTCCAGGAAGTGTTGGGCCTTCTCCAAGTCCTCGATGCCGTTCTTGGACCTGTACCTCTCCACGTACTTTGTAATACACCCTATGAAGTAGCCGGGGCCGTTCAGGCGGTATTGACGGTCCCAATGCTCTTCCCCACCGGTCTTGTAGTGCCCGCCACCTACTTGTCGATCATTTGCTGAGGTCATTTTATCCTTTCTGTATGAACGTTTCAAGATAATTGAGTAGCGGCTCGGCAAGTGCCGGCCACTTCTCGGGCTGAAGACTATTCAACGCTCGGCTGATTAGCCACAGAAGCTGTTCGGCCTCTGATTCTTCAAGTTCGATGTGGAGCTTACGCCCCGAAACATTGCTCATACAACTCCCTTGCTTCGGTTGTGGGGGGGCCCATGCTTTGAAGACGAACCATCGCCCTAACCAGCATTTCTTGGGCGGGAACTGCCCCCATACGACCTTGGTGCTGTAGGTATAGGCAAAGCTCGAAAAAGTCGGACCATTCTAGGATGGCTTGCTCTTTAGTCGTCAAGCCGAAGGCGATCCCTTTGTCGATCTCAAAGATCGCTTCCTGCTCCCTGAGCGCCTCCCGCAAGCGTTGACTCTTCCACTTCATGGGGGCCGGGATGTCCCCCGTCACCGACTCGGCCAGGTCGTGCGTGAGAGCCGCCAAAAGCAGGCGGGCGGGCGGCTTTTGATTCGGATACACTATGGCCACGATAAGCGCCACCCCCCAGGAGTGCGACGCTAGACTTTGAGCGGGAACGTCGCTGGTGTGATAGCGGGTCACTCGCCCCGCCGCGTACAAGTCTTTGAACTCTTTCACGTTCATTCCCACTTCCTCCTAGAAAGCCATTGCTCGCAGGCCATCCTTACGGCCAAGTCTTCAATGCGGGCCGTGTAGTCAAACGCCGTTGCCTTATACCTCACCTTGTACGCGGACCAGGCCGCAAGCATAGGGTTCAGTACTTGGTTGATGTACTTCGACTTGTACTCTGCGTGAGGTCGATCGCACCACTCTTCGAACTCTTCCAGATCGTTCTCCCACGTCTCTTTGGAGGTCATCGGGACGTGGCTCGTACGCATTTGATTAGTGTATTGGAACACTTCCCTCGCTTCGTCCAAGAGCAGAAAGTGCGGCTCGTAGATGTGGAGGTCGTTGCTGAACTGAACGTACTCCCCCACGTTGACCCCTAGAGCGTTTGCGAGGAACTCTTGGAGCATAGACATGTGAACCGCGTTCGCCCCGTAGCATCCCCAAACGAGGTCGTTGGAGCGATTCGTCACCGTCATGTGGAGGGCGTCCTCCCGCAAGCTGAAGTAGATGGCGGTGTTACAGGGGATGTCTTTGGGGGACCAGGCCTCGGACTCTTGGTCGCTACTGGGGTCAAACATCTGGATGACCCCCCGGCGAGAATTGGGTTTAACAGAGAGGTGACCTCTGAGCCAGCTGATCTGATCCTCGCCCCAATGCTCCCTCCACCGGAACCCGTAGGCGCCATGGAATTGACCGTTGTCCTCGGCGTATTGGGCGATGTTGGAAGAGAATTGGCTGATCCAAGCGGCGTCGTCGCGGCCAGCTAGCATCCAGATGCCCTCCATAATGTGGAAGAACGGGTTGGCGTCCCGCTTGGCGTCGAACAACATACGCTCGGTCGGCTTGAGGTAAGTGGTGGCGACCGGATCGGGAAACCGCATAACTTTCCCGTTGCGGCTGTCGGCGACGACCCCTTGAATCTTCATCTTCCAAAGCGCCTCGTTGAAGGCGTTATTGACGTTCCTAGCGGTTATGGACAGCATTGAATTGCTCCAGGTGAAGTTTAAGTTCGGCTTTGATACGGCGGGCATCCTCGCCCCGCCAATTGGTCATGTTACTCGTCGCATAGGCGACAATCATGTCCCCGTACTCCAGCCCGTACTTGTCGCTACACGACTTCAAGTCGAGCATGGCGCGCACGTAGGGCATGGAGAAGCGCATCACATTTTGGGACGGCGGGGCCGTCCGCCACAGCGTCAGAATCTCTGCCGCGATCTTGTTGAGTGGTCTAAGGTTACTCATTGGGGGTTTTCCTTGTCGGCTGCGGCGTCGATGGCGGCGCGCACAACATCCGGCGCGCGACCGTCACAAACCCAACTGCCGTCATCCTCGCTCCAGCAGCAGATAGCGTAGTCGTGAAGCGTGTGGTTCAACATGGAACGCAGCCGCTCACCATCCCGCGCATCCGCTGACGGTGGCGCCGGCTGTGCTGGGGGTTGTGATGCTGCTGCAAGCATGGTTCTGTAGCGCGATGCGTGAGTTTTGCGAGTCATCGCCTCAGACCCGACTTCTTTGGCCCGCTTCGGGTCGTTGATGCAGTCCAAAAGGTGCTGCATCGATGCGCGCGCCGCAGCGTCCAACATTTTGTTGGTCGGCTCCACGGGCACCAGCGCCCACCCCTCCGGCACACGCTCTGCCCTGACGCGCGCAAGATCGGCTTCAGCCGCTTTTGCTTTTGTCATCCATTGGGCCGCAGCGTCATGTGCAGCTATCCCCCACTTCCTGCAATGCTCAAGCTCGGCGGATAGGGATTCGATGACGATGTCGCGGTGCGCGAGTTCAGCCGCAATTGCACTCTTGGCGTGCAGGCCCTCGCCCGTCATGTGGTCGATGTGTCGCAAGTAGTGCTCGCCTTGGGCTTGATGGTCGCGGTCTGCATACAGCAGTTCGGCGGTGTTGGGGGTGTCAGGCATCAATCCTCCTTGAACATTTCGTCGTAGCAATTTTCGCAGAAACCGCTGATCTGCGTCTCTTGCCAACCCATTTTGGTGTGGACGTTCTTCCCGCAAAACCCCGCTCCGCAATTGACGCAGCTAAGGGTTCTCATTTCTTTCGCGTTGTCTGCGAACTCCGCTTCGCAACCCGGCAGAAGATTGCCTTGTAAACCTACTTGCATACGACCTCCATTGAAGCCGGGGACCGTCCCCAGCTTAGGCTATTCTAGTACGAACGGATTGCTGCGGTATATCGGGATTTGGCGCGCCCACCGAAGTATTTGATCTTGATAAACTTGTGGAACTCGCAAAGGCAGTTTTGTACGTTCTGAGCGTCCAGGACCCAAGCCGAGTGACGGAGCAAGTCGCGCACTTCGTTCACCTCGTTGACGAAGTCCTTTTGATTGATCGAATACTCCTGAGGACGGTCGTGTAGGAAGTTCAGACCCTTCGTGGAGCCGGGGCCGACCGCGCACCAATAGTTCCAATCCTTGGCATGTCGGAGGGGGTGGGCGTGCTTCAGGTCCGCCACAATCTGAGCCGCCAGGAAGGAGCCAATGCCGGGACTCTGCAACTTGTACCAGGCCGATTCCAGGGTGTCGTCTGAAGTTATGCGCCCCTTTCGATCAAACAGCTTTTTGTGGGCCCCGTCCAGCACACGGGCTATGATCACCTCTTTGCTTTCGCCCCCTGCAGAGTACCCGCCTGTGATCATGTAGGCGCTGGTCCATACCTTGTCCCCCCGGCCCTTGCGCCCTTTCAGGACGGCCGCGAATTGGTCGGGGCTCCAATCGTAGGGGAAGCCCAATTCTTCTAGCGTGTCTGGCCAGTTAACCATCCGCGCCACCGTCATGGCGAAGGTCATCACGTCTGGTTGCGTATTGCGGCTAAGCCAATTGTCGTGGATCCAACGAGTGACCCTGTCGTCCTCGCGCCGCACGTTGCACCAGCGAGTCCCCGCCATGATGGGGTCTTGAGAGTAGGGTAACGCGCCCTCGTTCTTGCGAATCCGCATGCGGTCGCGCTCGTTGATCCAATACAGAAGATCGTCCAGGTACTTCATTTGGGCCTCTTGGGGTAGAGGTTGATGGGACGGACGTGGTGGGGCTTTACGTTGAAGTTGCCCCCGTCCGCGCTGCTGCGAGTGGCTCTTTGCTTGGTTGGCGTCCAGTCGACTTTGGGGGACCAATCCTTGCCAAACCACTTCCTCACCGGCTCGGTGTAGTAGCCTCTCATTTCAGCCCCTCATCGAGCCAATCGGCTCGCACCTTGAGCCAGTCTTTCAGCCGGTCAACTTCCTCCCCGTAAGTGGGGTAGGCAATCGGGTTCGGCCATACGACTACCCCCAGGATCGGCCAGCGTTCAAAGTTACGCTTTTGGGCCGCGTCTAGGGTGGCGGCAGTGGCGTCGATCCAAGCCATGAACTCTGGTATCTTTGGACTCAAGACTCGCCACATAGACTTGACCTCTTGCGCAAAGACGGGGTCATTGAAGAACAGGCCCACGTACCCGATCTGACGGGGCCACCATCCCTCGGGGAACTCAGCGGTGGAGTAGTTGACGTTACCGAAGGCGATGTCGAAGTCCCAAAGCGGGCCGAACTTGATCTTCTGCCCCGGCGCTTGGAACAGGTAGGTACTCAACCAGAACACGTCATTGTTCTTTGAGATTTCGGACACCAGGTAGAATGCCGCCAACGACTTGGTATCAACCGAGCTTGCCCACGTACCGCCAACCATAGCGGCTTCCATAGCCTCGATTGCGGGTATGGCGACCCCCTCCATACCTTCATCGACCACGTAAGGTATGCCCAGCTTGGACTCGATGACTATGTCGCCGTCCCGGCGCGCGTCAATCTCTGCGAGGAACCCATCCCCAGCAGGGATTCGATGATCGGCTACCTCCATCTGCCAAGTCAATTGGTAGAGTCCTTGGTACTCCCCGTTGAGGGTAAGCTCGACAAATCGACTCTCTGGCGTAGCTGCGGCCCCCGTCAGCCGGCCTAGGCACCAAGCCGTAACGGTCCGCAACATAGTCTTGTCGGAGTAGTTGGCGAGTAGAACCCAATCTCTGTCGGAGACCATCCCGAGCAACGATGCGGCCTCATCGAGCTTGAAGCGATACGGCTTCTTGGGCATACCCCAGGTACTGTTCCCGCGCCCACGAGCCTCGGCGGCCAAGGTTTTGCCCTCAACTTCGATTGTGGCGCGGCGCCGAACGCTTTTGGAGTCGATGGGGCCGGGCAAGTCGGTAGTGATCGCCAAAGCGGCTGGGGGCTCCACCTTACAAATCTCTGAGACGGTGGGAGGGGGATCGGGACTGTCGCCCCCGCAACCTGCGAGGACGACCAAAATGGCTAGGTACTTTCTCATGCTAATGCTTCCTTGTGTCGCCGAAAGTGATGATTTGCTTCTCTTCCAGTTTGATCATGGAAGCGAGAAACTTGTGCGCTACCTCGTTGAATTGGGCGAACTCCAACGGGAACACTATGACGTTGTTCTTCTCGTAGAAGCCCAGAGCCCTTACCATACGATGTTCGGGGTTCATGGGCTCTTTCTCAGACACGGCCATCCATTTGCAACCCGAGGCGTTGAAGATGAGAACGTTGAAAAGTTGATGCAAGTCCCCGTGGATGTACCGCAGGTTTTCGGCGTCCAAGAAATCACACCCCGTTATCAGGCATTGAGATTGAATCATTTGACCACTCCTCTTCAGTGAAACCAAAAACCCCAATATGGTATTGGGGGCAATATTCGCACTTCCAAATCATGAACCCCCTGAGCCTTCGGGGGCGCCGTCTGGCGACTTTTTCTGCTTCGTTGTAATTGTCGAAGCCTTTGCCGCAACGAGAAAGTGACCCCCCGCTCATAGAGATCACTTTAGCAACCACTTGATTTGGGCGGCAAGATCGCCGTCGTGTTTGAGGATTTCGACCCGGTGCCGGAAGCCCATTTGGGCCCCATTCTGAAGCTTGAGACGTAGGGTGTTGATCGTGGCGTGCTTGTCTCGCGTCAGTTGGGGGTTGAACTTGTTTCCCCGTCCTGAAGCGTCCCGGCGCGCTATGACCCGTTCAAGACAAAGCTCTATGGGCGTGTCGAGAAAGGCATATATGTAGCGATCCCCGTATTTGCGGGAATGTGTACCCATCGCTCCGTAGTACGTGCTTTGGAGTAGGCCCTCAAAAATGACGTTACCGAGTCCCGCATATTTGTCGACAAGGGCCATAACCTTGGCTGCGGTCCCAACTGTATCCATCCCGCCGCAGGTGTTTGCATAGGAGCCCAGGACATAAGTGTCCCATTCGCATTTGTAGGCTTCAATTTTATCCTCACTATTTTTGAATGGTACGAGCATACGACTATGGTCCATGAACTTTCGGACTGCGGTGGTCTTACCCGCCCCCGAGCAGCCGTGAATTTTGATGATTTTGTTCATTCTTTACCCTCAGTTTATGGTTGAGGCGCTTGACCTCGTTGATTGCCCGCCACCAATCGCGGGCGTTGACGACCGTCTTGTCCGAAGCCACCCGCCAACTACCGCGTTTGAAGTAGAATCGGATCACGGCGCGTACTCCAAATCTTTTCCGAACCAAGGCTCGGTCCACTCACCCTCGGGGATGGCGTCGGGCATGTTCTCCAGAGCCATAACCATGGCGTAGGCTCCGTGCTTGGCTATGTGCGGGAACCTCTTGACGTACTCGGCGCACAGGTCTTGAGCGTAGAACGCCAACCAGCCGTAGTTGGAGGAGTTCAGGGCTGCCCAATGGGTCAGCCTGTGGTTAAGGTCGTTGGGTCCGAAGATGTTGACGCCGTTGAGCGTATGGTGGATCGCCCCCTTCCCGCCTGTCTGAACCTCTCGCTTGATGGCGGAGGGCTCCGTCATGTGCCAGACGTTCGCTAGGTGGATCGCCGCCCGAATGGGGCCGGATACGATCCAATCGTCGGATAGCCCAGAGACTAGCTCTTGCGTATCTTTGCCTGGGTAGATCAAATCTATACTCACGCTTACCTCCAGAAAGTGAGCCTCTATTATACCTCGGGGAGCCGTTTGATGGCCTGGTTAAGCTTGTCTTGCGTCTTGTCTTTATCTGCGAGAGTCTTCACCACCGAGTTGTCCTTCGTCTTCGCCGCCACGATGTGGTGACAAGATACTACCGGGGAGGGCTGGCCCTGTCGCCACACGCGGGCGATGGCCTGCTGGTACAACTCTAGGTCCCAGGTGATCCCGTACCAGCAGATGTCTTTACACACTTCCTGAAGGTTAAGGCCGTGGCCCATCGACCGGGGGTGACCGATCATGATCGGTATGGAGCCCTTGTTGAAGCGCTCTACGGTCTCACGCACATTCTTGGAATCGGTGATACTGATCGCTTGAGGAAAGAAGTCGAGAATGCGGTGCGCGTCCTCGATGAACTCGTAGCAGACCAGCAAAGGTCGCCCTTGCATTTCGTCCACCAATTGCGCGAGCGCCTTCAGCTTCTCGTTGTGTATGTGGATAGGTACGTGCTCTTCATCGTATATGAATCCGTTCGCCACCTGGCGGAGCTTCACCCCCAGGGCGGCCGTATTGAATACGGCCACCGTATCGTCGTTGACTTTGAGCAGGAAGTCCCTTTCCAATTCTTTGTACTGCTGCTGGACGGGAGGGGGCAGCGTCACCTCTATGTAATTGTTTATGAGCTCGGGCATTTCAAGGTGATCGACCGCCATCATGCGTAGCAACTTCGACTTCACCTTTTCGTAAATGACCTCGCTCGCCCCTGGGGCCATAAGCCAGGTGAACCCGTCATGGGACTGGTACATATACCGCTGGCGGAAGTGAGTAATAAACTTGCCGAGGCTCTCCCCCATGTCGCAGACGTACATCTGACCAAATAGGTCCGCTAGGCCATTTGGCGCGGGGGTCCCGGTGAGTATGACTCGGCGCCTGAACTTGTGTAGGTGCTTCTTGAGAGCCTTGAATCTCTGGGTCGAGCTATCTTTGAACTTGGTGCTTTCATCGACGACCAACATGTCGAAGTCGATCCCCATTGACCAAGGGTCGAGCTCAAGCACTCGTTGGAGCGATTCCGGGTTGACGACGTAGACATTGTGCTTTTCCTTCAGTTTCTCGATCCGCTCCAGACGACCCATTTCCGTCAAGTCGCAGACCGATAGGTGATCGAAGTCGGACCACTTCTCCGCCTCTACCGGCCACACCGTCTTGGCTACCCGCAAAGGGGCGACGACCAAGACGTGGTGAACATATCCGCCCTCTTGGAGGGTATCAATGGCGGCTAGAGTCGTGCTGGTTTTGCCGAGCCCCGGATCGAGCAGCAATCCGCAATGTGGCTTCTCGACCAACCATTCAAGTGAGGTCAGCTGATAGGGTCGCGGGGTCCACGGCCGTGCTTCGGACATATTGGCTCCAGTCTTGTTGAGGGGGGAGAAGGCGTGCCAAGTAGGGGAACTCGGCCAATTGCTTATGACGCTTGGTAATGTCGTCCCCGATGTTGTAAGTCTTCGTTTTGAAGAAGCTGTGAATGGTGCAGAGGATTGTCTCAGCCTCGGAGTACCCGCATCCGCGATTGGGGTCGCCGGGGGCCGCCAGATCGCTTACCGCCTCTACTACGTTGCGGATCGCCCCTTCCAAGGTGTGGGTGGGGAAGGTTTCCGCCGCGCATTTGCGGGGTTGGTCCGGCATGTACCGTATGGCCTCCTGCATATTGAGGGTAACGCGGCGACCTAGACAACGATCTTGTAGGTCCATGATCTTCCAGATGAAGTACGGCCCGAACCCGCACCCCGCAAATTCCTTCTCGATCTTGCGGTACATTTCTGTGTAGACGGGGGCGTGTAGTCTCTCCATAATAACCATCGGGGTGCCCCGTTCCCGCAAGTTGGCTATGTACCGGCGCCCCAAATCGCCTCGGGAGTGACGGCGCTCGGTGCCCCGCTTCGCTTCGTTGTAGTGGTTCGCTACGTACTCCCAGAAGGTTTCCTCCCAGGTGTCGTTTGCGGCCCTGACGGCCCCGCCCAGATCGTAGAACAGCAATAAATGAAGAACGGCTCGGTTGGCCCACTCGTCGCCCTTGACTTGCCTAGCCTTGTTGAAAAAGCCGTAGGTGGGGTCTAGATCGTCAACCTCGACCACCGCTCTGGCGTAGTCTCTCCAACTCTCGATCAACTTCACGTTTCCACTCCTTGATTAAGGTGACCCCGTAGTCTTCGTGATCGATCACGAAGACGGTGGCGCCGACTTTCCGCAACGTTTTGTGAACATAGTCCTGTAGCGGTTCCGGTCTCTCGCCGGGGCGCTTGAACTCTATGAACAAAATCCTCCCAGAATACACGTAGCCATAGTCGGGCCAGCCCTTGCGCCCAACTACGTTTATTCTAATCGGTAACAACTCTAGTTCGGTTGCGGCTTTTGTAACCGCTTCTTGTATATCACGTTCTAAGCGGCTACGCATGGTCCACCCTTAGCTTTGGAGTAGTCGCACCGACTACAGGCCCCGCCGGGGTTGGGGTTGGGGTTGGGGTTGTAGTCGTTATCTGCGAAGATTCGGATGGCTCGATTGTTCCAATCCTCCCGCTTCTTGTCCAGCATGTCGCCCCTGAGCACCGATCCCTCGTTGGAGACGTGACCGGTATCTAGGTAGATGGCTCCGTACTCGGCGCGCTTGACCTCGGGGAACGTGCAAAGCCCGATGACGGCGTACAACTCTAGTTGGGACCGGTGGTCGGGGTACTCCCGCCCTGACTTGTAGTCCCGAAGCTGTAGGACGGTGCCGTCAGACTCAAGCCAATGAACATCGATGATAGCCTTGATCCAAGGGGTGCGGATCGTATTGGCCCAATCCTGATCCAAGAGCCACACCGCCTCGGCTTGCGCCTTCTTCATCCGTAGGTCTTCCAACCGTAGGGCGACCTTGTTGAGCTCCCAGGGCATGACCTGTAGCTCGCCCTTCACGTAGCGTTCGCAATCGCTATGGAGACGCGTGCCCCGCTCCATGGCCGCGCTCGGCTTGTAGGGTAGCCCGTCTATGTAGGAAAACTTCCACTTGGCGGGGCAAGACTCGTAGGTGCTGATGGAAGAGTAGCTCCATCTTGTAGGTTTAGTCATTGTATTTCTCCAGGTCGTGCCAATTATGGCCCGTCTCCACTTCGGCTATGAACGGGACGTCAAATCGGGGGAGCTTCTCCATTGAGTATGTAAGTCCTTCTATGTTCTCCTTGAGGTCTTCGGGGGTTGAGGAAAGCACGTTCTCATCGTGTACGGTCATCAGGAAGCGCCCCGACAGGCCCAGATCGTGGTAGACAATGATCGACTCTTTGGTTTGATCGGCTGCGGAGCCCTGGATGAGGTGGTTAGCGAGCTTGTAGCTGAAGTCCCAGTTGGTGCCTTCGGGCTTGTCTACGGGGATCCACCGACCGCCCCAGGTTCGCACGCCCGGCCTGGAGGTCACATCGTCAATGAACTCCTTGAGGCCGGGGATGGAGCGGAGGTACATATTCTTGAGGCGTCGGACTTCCTCAATCTGATCCTCCATCTTCAGCTGTTCGCTAAGGTTCTTCACCCCGGCCCCGTAGATGAGGGAGAAGCCTACAATCTTGACCTTCTTGCGGGGGAAGTCAAGGCCGGCTTCGTTACGAAGAATGTCGCGGGCAATTTCGTGGAAGTCAGCGCGGGGGTTGTCTCTGTAAATCTCTGCCGCCCGCCCTTCCGCAAAGTGGGCTAGCAGCCGCATTTCCTGACCGTTGTAGTCGGCCGCAACTATGATTTGCTCTTCATCGGGGAGGATGTACCGTCTCATGAAGACCATGGGCGGGTAGCCCGGCATGTCTACGTCTTCAAACTCTGTAGGCACGTTCTGGAGATTGGGGGCAGAACACGACAGGCGCCCGGTGCGCGTACCATACTCGTCGCCGCGCACCTGGTTCCACGAGGGGTGTAGATGCCCGTCCGACTCCGACATCTCATACCAAGGGCGCATGAATGTCCCTAGGAGGGTCTTAAGCGCGCCCCTGTACCGTAGGGCGGCTAGGAGTTGATTGTCCCTTACGGCGGCCTCTAGGCTTGTTCTAGCGGTGCTGATTCGGCCTGTAGGCGTCCGACCGAGCCTGGATTGGTCCACTAGGGGAGAGTTCAAGAGCGCCTTGGCTAGCTCGGCCCCCGAGTCTACGTTGAAGACCGAACCAACCCTGAGGTGAATGAACTCCGTCACCTGTCGGAAGAACACCTCATACTTCTGAATATCTAACCAGAGCTTAAGTCGATCAATTCGTACCCCTTTGCGCTCCATGTCCATGAGTATGGGAGCCAACTTGATCTCTCGTTGGTAGGCGGCTTCCCAGTGCTTTTCGACAATCTCGGGGTACAATATGTCGTGGAGTCCTCGGGTGCGTACGACGTCACCGATAGCGTATGGACCCACAATCTGAGCTGGGACCTTGCATATGTAAGCCCCGGCCTTCGACCGCGATTTTGTGTAACCAGCTGCAAGTACGTAGTCAGCAACGGCATCCTGCTCGTCGGGGGGCATACCCAACATGGCTTCGGCGCTTGGTTTAAGGGAGACGGTCTTGGCGAGGGGGTTGTGGAGGTAAATTTGATACATGGTATCGTCCCACTTCTTGGGGATACCGAACCCCCAATGCTCGCGGGCGACGCCGATGTCAAACTTTCCGTGGTGGAAGAGTACGCCGTTATCCCAAAGACGGTGCGCTTCTTGCTTGGCTTCGTACTCTTGGCAGTTGTTCCCATCGGGATGCCTCCAGGACATGTATTTGGGTTCCTCGCCCGGTATCCAGAACGCCAACCCTACGGGTTTGGGGGGTATGCCGGTGCCGTCTTCAATGGCTTCTGTCTCGAAGTCGAGGGTTGCGGGATCGCTCATCTGCTCTCCAAAATTGAAATATGGCCCGTTAACGGGGGCCAGGCGGCTAGTTCATCCAAGTGGAGGTCGTCGAGAGAATTGGCCCGGACACTAGCTGCGGAGGTTTTTCTGACCCAGGCACTCAACCGCTAATCCTGGGAGGGTCTTGACGAGGGCAAGGCCCTCTACTGCCTCATCAGTACTTCCCCGATCCGCCAGCAGCCCGCTCGGCCATCTGCTCGGCCGTGGGGTAGATGGGGAAGGGCTCTTGCTCGTGACGCCAGTTCCGGTTGGCCAAAGCTTCCAGGATGGCCTCGTCCTTGATCTGCTCCAAGGCTTTGAAGTGGACCTGGAACAGCGTCGTCGGGTGAGGCTTGACCGAGAGCTCAACCACGAACTGGAACGGAGCGTTGCCGGACGAAGCGCAATCGTTCACGAACTTGCTGAAGTTCTTAATCGAGGTAGCCGGCATGTCGCACTGGAGGAAGTCCGTCACCCGCACCTTGTCGGGTCCGTTGACCACCGACGCCGGCAGGATCCAAAGACGCCGGCTGTTCGTACAGGCCTTGCCCTTGCTGCCGCCGCCCGCCGATCCCCATTCGTTCATGGGGCACTCGGAGCAGGAATCGGCTTGCGGATCGCGGGCACCGGGGTTGTAGGCTTCGTCATCCTCGGCCACGGTGTCGCTGTTCCCTTCGGACGGGCTGAGGTTTTCCTCTTCACGTGCGAACGCATAGCAGGCCGGAGGCGTCTGCTTGTTCGCGTTGTACGGCGTGTCGAAGTACTTGTTGTGGAGGAGGTAGTCCACCACGATACAGTCGATCTTGTCGCCCGGCAGAATCTGGTCCCCGATGTTGAGCCGGCCGGACTTGAAACTGATGAAGCCCCCAGACGGGGCCTCCACTTCGGCCACCTTGACGGCGACTTGCTTCATACGGTCCCGCCAATTGACGGGCATGGCGACAGCTGTGGCGCGCGGCGCGGCTACGGCTGTGGAGGGCATGGCGACAGCTGCTGCGCCCGGCTTCGGATCGGTGGGTTTGGTAGCCATAGGTGTCCTTGGTTAGACATTGAACTTGATGGTATGCTTGGGGAGACTGCCGACCCCCGGTAGCGCGATGTTTTCAGCCCATCGAGACTTGATGGCGCTGACGGTGATACGCTTCTGAAGAAGGTCAACCGCGTTGTTCTCCACGATGTAATCGAGCAACAAAGGCCAGCTGGTGACGAGCGGCTCGGTGGAAACGTTGAGGGTGACCTCATCCTCGCCCTCTTTCAGTACGCTGATCTTCTGGGAGACCATCTTCTCGATGAGGGAGCTAGTGAGGGCCTTCTCTTTTTCTTCAAGAAGGTCAACCTCCCGTTGCAGGCTGAGGCGCTGCTTACGCGTGGACAGAATCTCTTTGATCGACATGCGTGCTCCTTGTAGACATTGAAGGGGGTCGGGCAATTCCGACCCCCCTATTCTAGCCGACCCCTAGGGGTTCAAACTAGTCTCTAGCGTTGCGCCTTCTTGCCCTTCTTGGGGGCCGATTCCGGGGCCGTAGAGCCCTCGGAGCCGGAATCGGTAGCGACCCCTTCCGCGCTCGCGTTCGCGCCTTCCGGGGGCGATTCCGCCCCGGCGTCGACCCCTTCCGCCTTCGGGGCCTTCGGCGCTTTCGCCGGCCGCTCGGCCTTCACCGGGGGCCAAGGCAGACCGGCCGCTTTGGCCTTTTCTTCCTTCTTCTTGAGGGCGCGCGCGTCCTCTTCACGACGCGTCATCGGCGGCTTGAAGTCATAGCCTTCCGGGTATTGGAAGGTGTACTCGGCGTCGGCCACCAGGTGGCGGTCGATACCGAAACAGCTGCCGCCGAACTCGAACACCGCCTTGCGGATTTCGCCAAAGGTCGTGTTCGCACCTTGCGTGACCTCTCCGTTCACCTTCAGGAAGAATTGCGGGCCGCGCCGGATCATCGGGTACACGTAGGCGGGGATGACGTTGCCGGCCGCGTCGGTCAAGGTGAGGACGACCTTGGTGCGCTTGGGCGGGGTCGGCTTGGCGGCGGGAGCCGCAGCTGCGGCTTCGGCGGTCTTGGTTTCTTCGGTCTTGGTTTCTTCGGTCATGATTGTCTTTCAGGTTGGGTTGAAGGCACGACCCGACTTGTGGGCCGTGAGGCGATTATAAGCGTGATCGCCCATACGCGGGAACATATCGTTGTCTATTAGGGTTTCTCCCCCACCGCCCGCTTGAGCGCGTGAACAGAGTTAACGATCACTTGCTTGGGGTTGATCCGCTCTAGCCGTACCGCCACCTGTCCGGTTTCCCGGTTGGTAATGGTGCAGCGGGAGTAACCCTCGTTCACCATCTTGCGGATCGCCGCGATGATGGCGGACTCGCGGGACTTACAGAACCCTCGCCAAGCGCCAGAATAGTCTGTTTCAAAGTTTCGCATAGGTGGAGTCCACTTCAGAGATCATCTTGGAGCGAAGCTCTTTGAGGTCGTTGTACACGGCCTCGTGCTTGCGAGCGTTAGCCCTTGCCTCCAACTCCGCGACTTGCTTGTCGAGCATAGTCGCGTACTGGGAGGCGATCAGCCCCTCCAAGTAGTCCATTTCGGACGGGGAGTGAGGGGCCGCTACCCAGTTGGGGAAGATGGAGTGTAGAAATGCTCTCAAGTTGACTCCTTACGATGCAGAAATGTTGAGGGCAAAGCCCAGGACGACCCCGGCCACGAGCCCGAATGGGCCCCCCAGCAGGGTGCCTACGATGACGCAGACGAGAAAGGTTCCCACGATCAATTCTCGCTCGGGGCCCGATCGCCCTCGCAACGGAGTTCGTAGATGGGCGTGGGCTCCTTGCTCGGCTCCCTGTACCCGACCACGACGCGCTTGCACGTCTCGCTGTCCTCGGAGAATTGCGCCGTAACCGCTATGGCGATCGTCGGGGTGATGAAGTCAACCGTTTTGCCCTCCCAGGAAAAGACATACACGCGGGAGAAACTCCCAGGTTGGTCTCTCGTGGTCGTGTCGTCGGGTTCGGCGCACACGAACGAGTCGAGCAACTCGGCCAGCTTCTCGTCCTTGAGCCCCGACAGGTCTTTGGCCGTCAGGTAGATGTACGTGCTGTAAGAGGACGAGTCGAGGTACTCTTCCAACCCGTACTTCACGACCAGGTGATCGATCATGTCGAGCAGGCGTTTGCTCATGGGGGTGTTAAGGAACTCGCGTTGGATCCTGATGCTGTTCAGGTTACGCGCTATGGTCTCTTGGAGACTTTGAATCGCAGGCTTCTTTGGTGTCGTTGTCATTTCACTCTCCGTCTTGCTTCTGGGGACCGCCCAGTCGGTACGCTAGTATATACTGGGTTCTGCGGTTCAACTAGGGGTATCGTTGGGTCGATTGATAGTTAGTGGTTGCTCTCGTAGCGTGGGAGACTCGGGGCGGGTAGACTAGAGCCCCGGCCCCCTCGCCGGTATCCCAACACCTAACGGAGAGCGCGTGGCGACATTCCCCACCAGCCTTAACCCATTGTCCGCTGTATTGGAGAAGCGGAATTTGACCGCCGCCGAAGGCGTGATGATGGGCCTAGCGATTACCAAAGTAGATGACGCAGAACCCGACCTTGGGTACATACCCAAAGGGTTCATAAAACACCTGGAGAGGCTACCATATTTTGATCTGACCGGGAACCCGATCAAAGACCCGAAGTTGAACGGGATACCGTTTGTGCGGTATCGAATTGAAAGACCCGAGGGGTGGAAGCCCACCCCCAAGGGGACTTTGGGCAAGAACGGAAAGCCCATACGCGATGCGAAGTACCTCAGCCCTCTGGGGTCGAGCGTCTTTGTGTACCTACCCCGCCTTGACGGGTTCCCCTGGGGCGACATAGCCGCCAATGCTTCGGTTCCGGTGATCCTGACCGAAGGGGAGTACAAGAGCTACGCGGTGTGTAAGACGGGAGACCACCCCTGCGTCGGCTTAACTGGGACCCAATCGTTCGGCAAGAACGGTGAGCCCTACCCGTACCCGCTGAGTGAGTTCACCCATCTGGGGCGGGATTACTTTATATGCTTCGATGCGGATTCAGAGAGCGATAGCGACAATACTCTGAAGCGCGAAGTCGCCCAAGCCGCTATGCGATTGGCCTCGAAGCTGGCGATCAGCGGCGCTCGCCCGTTCTTGTTACACATAGCAAGGACGGGGGTGTTCAAGAAAGCGCGCGAGACCGACCCCGACTGTAAGATGGGAGTTGACGATTACCTCGCGGCTGGAGGGACCATAGCCGAATTGATGGCTACCGCCACCGAGGCCGTTGAGTGCCACGATATGGCGGTCCTGCGGAGTACATATGCGTACTACGTTGGTGAGGGCCCCCATATTGTTAATGTGACGAACGGCGACGTGTACAAGACGGGGGCCTTCATCCACGAGTTGGAAGTTAAGAGAGTGAGGTTACAAGAGCGGAAGCAAGGTGCCCCCCTCAAGGTGTACGTGGCGAGAGAGTTCATTGAGGCGCGGGATCGTCCCGAGATTGACCGCAAGGTCTTTTGGCCTCACTACCCGTCTGGCTATGATGCGGAGGCGCGGATATACAACGAGTGGCGCGGGTTTGGCGTCGAGGGTCACGTTGGTGAGGGGGAAGGTGAAGAGTACAACGAGATTGTAGCGATTTGGAAGCGCTTTGTGAAGGGCCTCTTTGGGGAGCATGACTCCTACTTTGAGAAGTGGCTAGCGCACCTGTTCCAGCGCCCCGGCGAAAAGACCACCCTGGCGGTGATCCTGGCCTCACCCCTCAACGGCGTGGGGAAGAGCCTTTTGGGGGAGATTATCAGAGGCATGGTCGGAGGTGCGAGCAGCGTAGCGATTGAGCTAGACCGGGCTATGAAGGCCTTCAACGCTCAGCTGGCCCGGAAGATATTTCTGCAGATGGACGAAGCGGAGGGCAAGTTCAGCGGTCACGAGTCGAAGCTGAAGGACTTGGTTAGCGCCGACACGGTGACGATTGAGAAGAAGAATTTTGACCCGGTGTCTGTAGATAACTTTGCTCGCGTGTACCTGACGTCGAATAGCGTGAGCCCGATTCGCATGGACGCAGAGAATCGGCGCTTCTTTGTAGCGGTCCCGGAAATGACCAAGCGGGAGAGTCTGACCGTTTGGGGCCCCTGGGTCAGCGACGTAGTTGCGAAACGGTTGAAGTCGGCTGACGGCCTTCGGATGCTGCGCTGGTATTTGGATCGGGTCGATCTGACTGGCTGGGACCCGTGCGCCCGCGTAATTGTGACCTCCGCCATGCTCGATATGGTGGACGCCGGGAGGACAAAGAGCAACGAGGTGGTGGACGGACTCTGGGAGGCATTCACCGAAGATGAGGCGGGCTTGTGGGCTCTCGTGCCCGAGCTTCGCAAGAAGGACGCCGCTGTCTGGGCTAACTTCATCGCTCGCCTGAAGGCTGAGGGAGGGCAGACCCTATCGCACGTGTACAAGAACAAGGCTGGTAAGGTTGTACGCGTCACCCTCTTGGATCGATCCGGCAAGTTGCCTCGTCACAAGACCGTGATGGAGGATCGGTGGACCCTACTTAATGTGGAAGCGAAATTGTCCGCTGAAGATTGCCTTGCTGCGGACCGCAGGACGGCGGTAGCCTATGAGGCTTGGAAGGGGCTCGTGCTGCCCGACGCAAAGTACAGCTGATGGTGTCGGGGGTCAACACATGGAGGTGGGCGTGGGCGGCAATCGTAACGGTTGGGGGTTACCGGGAGGGGGTGGCGGTTACGGGGGTCCGGTAACGGAAAAAGGCCAAGGGGGGCCAGGGGTTAGCGGTGGAGGTTACCGGGTTACCGGGGTTACCGGGTAAAAGTCTATAGCCCGAGTTTTTGTAATCACTGCTAGCTAAAAGCGATTTAGACCCCCCCGGTAACCGAGTAACCGGTAACCGAAACGTCCGGGAAAACCCTAATATGAACCACTCAGGAGCAAGGGTAAACCCCTACATATACGTTCATTATATATTGACTAGGTTAGCAACCACTAACTAAGCGTATGCTTAGCCCCTCAGCAAGCTAGTCGTTTTCGAGCGTGCCGTCTATAGGGGTTTACCTACCCCCTATTCGGGGGGTCGAAAATCGAAACTTTTACGTTTGCTGAGACCCATTTAGGGCTTTACTTCCAGATTTTTCGACCGATAATAACTGTACCGAGTCGGCGGCTCCGACGGTGTAAATGGAGAGTCAAGATGGACAAGCAAATCGTTCTGGGTTTTTCGCGCCTTAATGCTACCCTTCGCGTCGGTGGTGGCGAGCCCCGCAAGGCGTCGATCTCGCCTTATAACTACCAGAATACCCCCAAGTCCGTGTGCAAAGCCCTTACAGCGGGTAAGGGCAAGACGGCCATCGCGGTGGTCGTCAACGGCGCGACTCGCTACGGCGGCATCTGCGTGGGGCGCGATGTAGGCCCGGCCAACTCCGCCAAGCCGGGCAAGAAGATCAACGTATTTTGGGTTACCCCCCAAGACGTCCAGACGCACGAGCGTAACAGCTACGTAGGTCAAGACGGCCAAACGGTCTTCCACCGTACTGATTGGGCGCCGATCGACGCGGCGGAGGCGGCCGCGCTCCAAAGCGGCAAGACCACGGTCTACATCGACAGCGTCGACATCGCCGCTCCGACCAAGATCGACGCCAACGAGGCGGAGAAGGCGGCAGAAGACAAGGCGATGGAAGCCAAGGCCGCCCAGCCGGCCAAGGGTAAGAAGGCCAAGCGCGAGCCCGCCACGGTCTAACCCACGCCCAACCCTTTGGCCCTTCGGGGCCATTTCCTTTGTCCGGTTGCGAAGTAAGTGCTTGCTTCGCAACACAACCCTTAACTGTCTAGATAGTTTTTGAAGAAACGGCGGGTGGGGGTGGGTAAAGGAGGGGCTGCCGCGCTTGCTTGGTTATGCACGAAAATGACCATCACTCAATTACCCTAGATTTTTGGTTATGCATAGAAATGACAGTCACTCAATTACCCTATATAGCAGCAGCATAAAAATCCGGGGTTAGGGTAAACCCTAGGCTTCTGCGTGTTCGAGGCAAGCTAGAATCCGCGCATGGCTCATGCCCCCCAACCGAAACCAGAACTCCCGCCGCCTGAGCGCGATCCTGCCCTCCAAAAGCTGCTAGAAGATGCGGCGAACGACCCCACGGGGGTGATGGGGCAGATCGACCTGAAGATGTCCCCCGAACTGACCCGCCTTTTGGAGAAAGGGCTGATCGGTCAGTCCCTCCCGGCGGCTCTGAAGGACTCGAAAGCGGCCAAAGCGTTCCAGCAGGCCTTTGAAATGATTGGCGGAGTCCCCCGTCTCGCACTATGGGCGGATCAAAACCCGTCCAAGTTCTACCAACTGTACTCGAAGATGGTCCCGATCACGGCCGAAGTGGCGGCTAAGACGGAGCACACGGTCATAGTCAAGTATAGCAACCCGAACTTCAATAAGGGGCGCCCGAACCCAACCGGCGGATTTGACGACGGGGAAGTGACGGATGTGCCCCCCGAACGGTTGAACTAACCTAATGGCCCACTTAGAGTACGTTGCTCGGGAGCAATTCCTCCCCTTCCATCAGCGCACGGAGCGGTGGGCGAGCCTAAATACGCACCGGCGCGCGGGGAAAACGGTCGCACTAGTCAACGACCTCATCGAGAAGACGATGATTTGCGAACTACGCAAGCCGCAACTGGCTTATGTAGGCCCGACGTTCACTCAAGCGAAGCGGATCGCGTGGACGTACCTCAAGGACTATGCTGAGCCGTACTTCGCCAAGCCCCCCAGCGAGTCGGAGCTCAAGATCACGCTCCACGGCGATAGGACGATCTATTGTCTAGGGGCGGACAACCCGGACTCTCTGCGCGGGATGTACCTCGATGGGGGGGTGGGTGACGAGTACGCACTGTGGCGGCCGTCCGTATACACGTCGGTGATCCGCCCGGCCCTGTCGGATCGACGCGGATGGTGGGTATTCGCCTCCACCCCCAGAGGTAAGAATCTGTTTCATGGGGTCCACAGCAAGGCGCTGAAGGACAAAAGCGGGGATTGGTACGCGCTCAACCTCAAAGCCTCTGAGTCGGGTATATTGGACCCGTATGAGCTCAAGGACCTCAAGAAGGACCTGGATGAAGAGGAGTACGCGCAGGAGTACGAGTGCTCGTTTGACGCGGCGCTGAAGGGGGCCATATACGCGAGAGAAATCAATGACCTGTTCGCGGAGAAGCGCCTACAGTACTCGTTGTATGACCCCGCCCTCGTCACGCACGTGGCCTATGACTTGGGGTTCACCGACGCTACGGTGGCGATTTACTGGCAAGAAGGGCCGGACGGGACGATACGTGTAGTGCACGTCGAGGCCGCGAGTGGGAAGGACATCGAGTACCACATCGAGCAGCTGCACAACTTCGCGGGCAGCAATAAGCTGGGTGAAGTGTGGCTCCCCCATGACGCCAGGGCAAAGAACTTACAGACGGGCAAGTCGATAGTGGAGCAATTTCTCCAAAACGACATTCGCCCCTCCATCGTGCCGAACCACAAGGTGCGGGATAGGCTCGCCGCCACGCGCAAGATGTTCCCCCGCATTGTCCTGAACCGAGACGGCACGGATGATGACGACGAGGGGCCGATGGCGGACCTCATCGAAGCGCTGAAAGGGTACCAGCGCGAGTGGGACGATAACAAGCTGATGTTCAAGGACACTCCCTTGCACAATTGGTGCTCCGACTACGCGGATGCGTTCGGGTACATGTGCGTAGTGGCCGCTCCGCGCTTCAAGTCGGCGCCTCGGTCGGCTGATTTCAGCCCAGAAGCCAAGGCGGCGCGCGAGGCCAAAGAGGCGCAAAGCCGGGGCGGGCACTCGATTCAGGTCAATCTGGAGCATTTGTTCCAAGAACACGAGGACCGCATGAGGGCGGTCAACAGGAGAATCATGTGATAGACGCTTCCACAGCCGGCATCGAGTCGGTGTCGGCCTTGTCCCCCCATCAGCGGTGGATGGATGAGATCGACAACGCGGAGAAGGAAACCAAGGGCTTCCGCATGCGGGCGCGGAACGTAGTGAAGCGGTTCCTTGACGAGAGGGACACGATCTCGGCGGGCAACAAGTGGTTCAACTTGTTCTACGCCAACACAAACATCATGGAGTCGGCGCTGTACGCGCAGCTGCCGAAGCCATCGGTCACCCGTCGCTTCAAGGACTACCAAGACGACGTGGCACGAGTGGCTGCGTTGATCATACAGCGGTCTATCGTTCAGGATTTGGACGATCCGCGCGACACGTTCGACGCCACAATGCGCTCCTGCGTCCAGGACAGGCTCGTGCCGGGGCTCGCCCAAGCGTGGCTGCGTCTGGAGACGGACACCGAGGACTTGACCGATATTCCCCCTCAACCGGGCATGGAGACAGAGAGTCTGGATGACTCCTTGGAGGATTTGGACGAAATGGAAGGGGCCGGCGAGCCCTTGAAGAAGGTGATTGACCAGAGAGTCTGCGTGGATTACGTGTTCTGGGAAGACTTCCTCATGTCCCCCTGCCGCGTGTGGGAAGAGCGGCGTTGGGTGGGGCGGCGAGTCTACATGGATCGGGACGAGCTCATCAAACGATTTGGGGAAGAAAAGGGCAAGCGCATCCCGTTGGATTACTCCCCCACTCACTCTGGACAATCCGCCCCCGGCTCGACGCCCCAGCACCAGGCCATCAAGAAGGCTTGCATTTACGAATTGTGGGAGCGCGCGACGCGCCGGGTGTTCTGGGTCAGCAAGGGGATGGATACGATCCTGGACGAGCAAGACGACCCGCTCCAGTTGGTTGGGTTCGAGCCTTGCCCCCGCCCTATGCTCGCCAACATTTCTACGAGTAATGTGACCCCCCGACCCGACTACTTCATGGTCCAGGACCAGTACACGGAGTTGGATACGGTTAACAACCGGATCGCTATGCTGGTCCAGGCTTGCAAGGTGGTCGGGGTCTACGACCAGTCCGCCACGGGTATTTCTCGCATGCTCACGGAGGGGTTCGACAACCAACTGATCCCCGTCGACAACTGGGCGGCGTTCGCAGAGAAGGGCGGGGTCAAGGGGGCTATCGATTGGTTGCCCCTGGAGGTCGTCACCGCCGCTCTGATACAACTTAACGACGCGCGCGAGCGCATCAAGGGCCAAATCTACGAGCTCACCGGAATCAGCGACATTGTCCGGGGCGCGACGAAGGCCAGCGAGACGCTGGGCGCCCAGGAGATCAAGAGCAAGTTTGCCTCCATCGCTATCAAGAAGCGACAAGACGAAGTGGCTCGCTTCGCGGCGGACATTCTTCGCATCAAAGCGGAGATCATGATCAATCACTTCGACCCGGACATCCTTCTCACCAAGTCGAACATCCTGGGTACTGGCGAAGAGAATGCCAAATTCGTCCCCCAGGCGATGCAAATGCTCCAGACGGAGGAAGGCTTTGAGTGGCGGATTCAAATCACCGCCGAGTCCATCGCCCAGGCCGACTACGCGATGGAGAAGGCCGACCGGATTGAGATGCTGACGGCGGTGAGCGGGTACATCGGCAAGACCCTCCCGATGGTGGCTCAGTTCCCCAACAGCGCTACGCTCATGGTGTCGTTGTTGAAGTGGGCAGTTGCGGGCTTCCGCAACGCCGGGGAAGTGGAGGGCATTCTCGACCAGGAGTTGGACAAGCTCCAGACCGAGGCCATGAAGCCCAAACCCCCGCCACCGCCCTCCCCTGAGCAGCAGAAGGTCCAGGCCGACATTCAGATCGCTCAGCAGAAGGCGCAACTCGACGCCCAAGGCCGCCAACAAGAGCTCCAGATCAAAGAGCGCGAGGCCGCAATCGAGCTCCATATGAAGCAAATGGAGCTCCAATTCAAGATTAAAGAACTGGAACTCAAAGAGCGCGAGTTGATGATGGAAATGAAGTTCGCAGAGGCCGAGGCAGCACGCAACGAGCGTACCGCCGTCATGACCCAGCAAATGGAGTTGGAGTCGGAAGCGCAACGTCACGCTCAAGAGCGTCAATTCTCAGCAGAGAATCACAAAGCCTCTATGGCTCAGAAGGCGGAAGCCTCTAGCAAGGAGGCCAAATAATGAGTACAAGGATTTCCTATGTCTACCCCTCAGATGGATCCCCCCCGTATGTTAAAGGATCACGAGGTGGAGGAATGGATCAAGGAATTGGAGGAAATCGAGCGAGCGGCCCGGCAATCCTCCCGGACCTCCCTGACTTCATTTCTCCGATTGACGGTCGGAGCTATTCTGGTCGGGCTGGTCTTCGTGAACATTGTGTTCGGCACGATGTTGTTCCTAACGCTGATCTCAAAGGTCTACCTTTGATGCAGACTAATTCCGACTTCCGCTCATCCGAGCAAAAGCGCGCCTCCGCAGAACACAGGAAGCGCATTATCATCAACGAAGTTAACAAACATGTAAGGTAGCCACCATGACTGAAGCAGTTTTGGACCGCCGCGCCGCTCTGGAAGCCGCATTCGACCAGCACACTCAAGAAGAGCAGGCCGAGGACACGCCAGTAGCCGCCTCTCAAGAAGAGACGACCTCAGAAACCCCCCTCTCCGGCGAATCCGCGCCGGCCTCTACCGGCGAGCCCGGCGAGAAGCCCCCCGTAGCGACCGAATCTGAAGGCGAGAAGCCCGAAACGCCAGCGCTGCCGGTGGATAAGGCCCCGCAATCGTGGCGCGGGCCTCAGAAAGCCAAGTGGGCGGCCCTCGATCCAGAGGTGAAGCAAGAGGTGATGCGGCGCGAGAGGGAGATCACCAAAACCCTGGGGGAAACTTCCCAGGCGCGGCAGTTCGCCAACAAGTTCGCCCAGACGGTGGCCCCGTATGCCCCCCGGCTCCAATCCATCGGCGCAGACCCCCTGGTGGTGGTGAACGAGTTGCTGAAGTCGGATTATGTTCTGTCTACCGCCCCGAAAGCTCAGCGGGCGCAGTTCATGGCTCGCATGATTAAGCACTACGACATCGACGTCAGGGAGTTGGACGGGGCGCTCGCCGGCACAGGCCCGGCGGACCCCGTGGGGTCTCAGCTGGAGCAGCTGCTCAATCAGCGGCTCGCCCCCATCCAGCAGTTTCTCACTGCCCAGCAGCAGCGCGAAGCTCAGCGGGAGCAGGCGACCAGCGAGGAATTGGGTCAAACTCTAGAGCAGATGGCGGCAGACCCCAAATATCCGCATTTCGATACGGTGCGGGACGATATGGCCGACGTAATCGATATTGCGGCAAAAAGAGGGCTTTACTTATCGCTAGAGCAGGCCTATAATCGCGCCGTTGCTATGAATCCTGAGGTTAGTCAACAGGTAGCCGCGCAAAGAGAAGCCGAAGCAAAGAAGGCGGCAGCCCTAGCTTCACACAACAGGGCCCAGAAAGCCCTTCGTGCTTCGGTCTCAGTCGGCGGCGCCCCTGGGGGTGTACCGTCTGGAGCTTCTCCAGCAAACGATCGCAGAGCTACCATTTCAGCGGCGTTCGATGCCCTAATGAGTCGATAATGAGCATTACAAACTTCATCCGTCGAATCGTTGGAACAGCGTCGTTCCCCCGTCTGAAGCGCCAAGCGAAGCCTTCGCAGAAGCCAGATGATCTGAAGCAAGAGGTGATCGAAGCGCCGGTGGTCAAGCTCAAGGCTACCATCAACCCGGTGACGAAGACCCACCCGCTGCGTCGGAAAGCGGACAAAGAACCTGTTGAACCCCCGCCGGCGGACAAACCGCAAGGCAGAACCTAAAGGACCCAATCATGGCATTCGCCAACGCTGCAATCAGCGACATCATCGCAACGACCATCCAGTCGCGTACCGGCTCCATTGCCGACAACGTGACCTCCAACAACGCCCTGCTCATGCGCCTGAAGCAGCGCGGGAACGTGAAAACGTTCTCAGGCGGCAACACGATCATGCAGGAACTGAGCTTCGCGTCCAACGGCAACGCCGGCTGGTACTCGGGCTACGAAACCCTGCCCATCGCGGCGCAGGACGTCATCAGTTCCGCTGAGTACACCATCAAGCAAGCCGCTTGCCCGGTGACGATCAGTGGCCTGGAGCAACTCCAGAATGCCGGCAAGGAACGCATCATCGACCTGCTCGACGCCCGCATGGACGTTGCCGAGTCCTCGATGGCCAATCTGATCAGCAACGGCCTGTACAGCGACGGCACCGGCGCCTCGGGCAAGCAGATCGACGGCCTGCTGAAGCAAGTCTCGACCACCCCGACCAACATCGTCGGCGGCATCGACCGCAACACGTGGCTGTTCTGGCGCAACCAGTACTTCCGCATGGCCACCACTGGCACGGCGCCGGTTTCTGCTTCCAACGTTCAGAACTACATGAACCGTATGTGGGCGAGCCTGGTGCGCGGTTCGGATCGCCCTGACCTGATCATGGTCGACAACGTGTTCTGGGGCTTCTACATGGCCTCCTTGCAGGCCATCCAGCGGTTCACGGGAACTGAAACCGCCAAACTCGGGTTCATGAGCATCAAGTTCATGGACGCGGACGTGGTGCTGGACGGCGGCATGCAGATCAGCTGGACCTCGACGGGTGCGGCCGGCACGGGCGTGAACGCTGCGGTGGGCGTGCCCTCCGCCAGCGCGTACTTCCTCAACACGAAGTACCTGTTCTACCGCCCGCACTCGGAACGCAACATGGTTCCGTTGTCGCCGGGCCAACGCTACTCGGTGAACCAGGACGCGGCGACGCAAATCCTGGCCTGGGCCGGCAACCTGACCTCGTCGGGCCTGCAGTTCCAAGGCCGGATGGACAACACCTGATTCGGAAGGGGGCTGAGAAGCCCCCGCCGGTCTTCAACCGAACAAGGAGTTTTGAAATGGGTCAAGCGATTCAAGGCATCATCCCCACCCAGAAGTGGGCGGCAACGGACGTTCCGGGCTTCAAGCTCGGGCAAGTGGGCGGGTACGATCACCCGCAGTACGGGTACCAGGAGTTCGTCTTTGGACGGGCGAACGGCGTCTTCACTGGCCCCGGTTACCTGGGCGTCGAACAAGTCGGATTCGACTTCATCATGGCGTCGCTCACCACGACCGCGCCGGGTGCGTCGGGCCACGGCTCGCGTTGCGCGGCTGCGCAAGTCGCGCTGGCGGACAACGAATACGGCTGGTTCCAGATTTACGGACAAGGCCTGATTCGTCTGCTGGGCGCCACGGCTGTCGGTACGCGCCTCAATTCGTCCTCTACCAACGGGGCATTGGACGACGCAGCCACCGGCGGCTCCGAGGCCATCAACGGCTTGGTGATCAACGTCCTGACCTCTGGCGACGCCACGAGCGAAGCCGGCGTGTTCAGTTACCCCACGGTCGGCGCAACGCTGTAACCAACCCGCCGCTCGGTCGCAAGCCGGGCGGCGTTTCTTCAACCACCCCTAGGAACAGAAATGTCCACCGAAGCCCTCGATTTTGCGATGAATTTTGAAACCAGCCAGCAGTCCGAAGCGGACAAGCGGTTGCTGGTCATGTTCTATCGCGACACCTTCAAGAACGAAGCCAAGTCGGTGGAAGCCGGTCGGCCCATCTTCGATGAGCTCGATCTGATCAAGATCATCACCCCCGGCTCCCGCGACAGCTTCGTTGGCGACGCCACCCTCGAATACCAAGAGCGTTTCCCGCAACAGTGGGCGCGCTACAAGGCCGGCAAGGATCAGCTTCAGTCGGGCACCCCGCTGAATATGCTCCCCTGGATGACGATTTCCCAGATTGCGGAATACAACGCTCTGAGCGTTCAGACCGTCGAGCAGCTGGTCGCCATCCCGGACAACCTGGCCCAGAAGTTCATGGGCTTCCACGGCATCAAGCAGCGCGCTCAGGCCTACCTGGACGCCGCCAAGGACAGCGCCCCCATGCTGAAGCTCCAAGCTGAACTCCAAAGCCGCGATGAGAAGATCGCGGAGTTGGAACGTCAGATGGCTCAGATCATCGCGGCCAAAGAGGTCGAAGGCAAAGCCAAGGTTCCGGCCAAGGCGTAAAGGATAGCCATGTCCGCAGGTTACTGGACCGCACTCCAAGTACTTCAGCAAACGGCGGGCGAGCTCGGGCTCACTCAACCGGTGACCATCGCGGGCGCTACGGACGTCCAAACCATCCAGCTCATTTCTCTGCTGAACTCGGCGGGCAACGAGCTCCAAATGTACTACCCCTGGGAGCAATTCACCAGGGAATGGGACTTCATGACCGTCGATGGTCAGGGCGACTACCCCCTGCCGGATGACTGGGCCTACTTCCGCAACCAGACTCAGTGGGATCGCACGAACCACTGGCCGTTGCTCGGGCCGAAGTCCCCGCAAGAATGGGCCTGGTTGAAGGGCGCGTTGGTCGCAGCCCTACCGCGCCAGCGGTTCCGCGTTGCGGACAATCTACTCAAGATTTGGCCGATCCCCGGCGCGGACAATATCGCCAACTTCTCGATGGAGTACATCAGCAAGATGTGGATCTTGGACTCCGACTTGGTGACCGAGAAGGCCATGATTACTGCTGACGCCGACACGCTGAGGTACAACCCTTGGCTTCTGATTAAATTCGTCAAGTTCAAGTTCTACGAGCTCAAAGGGTTCCCCACGTCAGGCGTTCAAGGCGACTTCATGCGCGTCTTCAACTCTCTGACCGGGAAGGACGTTGGAGGGAAGATTCTCTCCCTGAGTCCCCAGCTGACGAGCCCGTACCTGGGCCCACAGTCGATCCCTGACGGTTCTTGGAACGTCCACGGGGCCTGACGTGTTCTGGAAACAAAACAATAAAGCCTACAACAAAGTCGCCACCGTTCCCGCTCCAATAGGGGGCTTGAATGCGCGGGACTCGTTGGCGGCTATGCCCCCGTCCGACGCTGTAGTTATACAGAATTGGTGGCCCCAGCCCTACGGCTTGACCGTGCGGAAGGGATACAAGCAATGGGCTACCGGAATGGCGGGCACAGTCGGCACGCTCGCCGCTTGGAACGGTACGGACGGAGACAACAAGCTTTTCAGCTGGGCGGATGACTCGCTTTGGGACGTGACCTTGCGCGCGGCGGTGGGCTCTCCCGCGTTGACGGGACTCCAAAGCTCGTATTGGTCTCATACCAATTTCGTCAACGCGGCGGATTCGTACCTGATCGCCGTCAACGGTCTAGACGACGCAATTATCATAGACAGCGGCGGGGTGGACCGTATTGTTGCGGGCAACGGCACCGACCCCCTCACCTGGGACGGTATCGACCCAGAAGATTGTTCCATGATCATCGTTCACCAGTACCGTATCTGGGTGATAGAGAAGGGGACGGCCAATGGTTGGTTCCTTCCCCCAGACGCTATCCAGGGTACGTTCAAGAAGGTGGACTTCGGACCTTTGTTCAGCCGGGGCGGCTACCTCCAGGCGCTCGCCACTTGGACCATCGACGACGGCAACGGGGCGGAAGATCACCTGGTGGCCGTATCGTCCGAAGGTGAAGTGGTAGTCTACCAAGGCAGCGACCCGGAAGACGATACCAAGTGGGCTTTGGTAGGCGTGTACTACGTGGGCGCCCCCGTAGCCGGTAATCGGTTCGTGACCAAGATGGGCGGCGACCTCGGCGTGCTTTGCCAGCAAGGTGTCGTGTCCCTCGCTGCGCAGCTGGTCTCTACCAAGGTGAACCGCGCCACGGACCCGATCTTGTCGAACAAGATTCAGTTCCTATTGTCGGACCTCATCAGCGCCTACGGGGCTTTGGAAGGTTGGGAGCTTCATTACTTCCCGAAGATAAACATGTTGTTGATCAACGTCCCTTCGATTGTAGAAGGGGGCAACGTTCAGCTGGTCGCTAACCAGATCATTAGTTCGTGGTCCATTTTCCAAGCAATGGACGCGGCTACTTGGGCTCAGTTCAATGACCAGCCCTACTTCGGCAACTACGACGGCACGGCGTTGCAGGCTTGGGAAGGCAACGAGGACAACGTCGATCTGGACGATGAGAACGGCGAAGGCATAATAGCTAACGTACAGCAAGCTTACAGTTATCTTGACGTCCCGGCGACGCAGAAGCAGGTGAGCATGTACCGCCCCACGTTTGTGGTTAACAACCCCGTGACGGTTAGCTCCGCCATTTTCTACGACTTCCGCACTCTCAACGTGCCGGTGCCCGGCGAGGCGCCACCCAAGCTGGGATCGCTTTGGGGGTCGGGATTGTGGAACTCAGCGATTTGGGGCGGCGGCTCGGACGTTCAGAAGCAGTGGATCCAAGCCCAGGGTATCGGCGTTGCCGCTTCTCTGGGGATGTCAATTCAAACTACGGCAGAGGTGTTGTGGGTCGCTACCGACTACAGCTACGTTGCCGGAGTCGGGCTATTGTAGGGGACGTCATGCTCGCAAGAAGCGCTCTTGGGGTGGTTTTGATAACTGGCGACGAACCTACGGAGACTTGGGGTCGTTGGCAGGGTATCGCCTATGAACCCTTAACGGACGCCATGGCGACCATTGACGCTGCGGACGCCACGTTTCGAGCCATAGGCGGTATGTTGCTCTCGCCGCTGGGTCAATTGTACGTAGTTGAGTCGGACGACGCGGTGGCTCCGTTGTTCGGCGTCGCCGGGTTCACCTTCGATGCTAACGGAGCCATGGTCGTATCGTTTGAAGAGCCCGCCCTGACCGACCCCTACATACCTCCTGGGGTACGGATTCTTGAAGACGGCGGCGCTCTCGCTATTGAGGTTTAAGGCCCAACATGGCAAACAATTTTGATCGCTACAAGGCGTACATCAAGAGAATCCAGGAGGCGTCGGCAGAGTGGGAGAAGTCCCCTGCTGGCCAAGCGACCGCGCAATTGCAGGCTCTGAAGGAGAGAATTCCTGCTGAGCAACTAGAGCCGGCCTTGCGGGCGGCGAGCGGGGGTGCGCCCCTGACTCCGGCGGAAGCAGACGGACTGGCTCAGTGGGGTGCTCCAGACATCAAGAGCATCGCAAGTCTGCATCAGCAATCCACGGCCACGCCTTTCAAGATTCCCTTCACCGAAGACGAGCTGCGGGACTACCAGTACGTTGCCAAGGACGTGGCAAATGACGATAAGAAGTCGTTCAAAGGTATGCTGGGTAACGTCGTCAAGGGGTTGGCTATCGGCGGGCCTATCCTGGGCGGTATAGCCGCCACCGGGGCTCTCGGCGCAGCGGCTCAGGGTTTTGCAGGCGGCGCCCCGTTGGGCGGGGCTGGCGGTACGGCGGCGGGGAGCGCTGCTTCGGTAGCGGCCCCAGGTATTGGCGGCGCAGAGGCTGGCCTGGGCTATGGGGGCTACGGCGGGGCAGGCGGTACGGTTGCGGGGCAAGGAGGCCTGCTCGGGGGCACCTCCGTTGCGTCCGGCTCCAGCGCGCTCGGCGGTCTGGGTACGGACATAGCTACCGGCGTAGGCAGCTTGAGGAGTGCGGGAGGCGGGTTGCTCGGGGACGCAGCAAAGACCGTGGCGGGGCAAGTCGGGAGTAACAGCATGAATCTTACGGATATTCTGGGCCTGATCTCGGGCGGGGCGGGTATCGCCAACAGCCTGAAAGACCCGGCCACGGCTCAAATGCCCGACTTTATGGCGCTCGCTCAGCAGCAAGCTGACGCCCAAGCGAAGGCTGCGGCCCTCCAGACGCAGGCGAATCGCCCGAACCAAACCAACGCGGCGGGGGATACCTCTCAGTGGGTCCAAGACCCCGTCACGGGTCAATGGTCGCAGAAGCAAACTTACGGGGAGTCGAACCAGCAGCTGTTCGACCAAACTCAGGGCATCAAGGGCGGACTCCTGGGGCAAATCGGAAGTCAGAGCCCCTTGACCACGGAAGGACTCCCCCAACTCGGGGGTGACTTGATGAGCGCCGCGGGGAACTCGCAAGAGATTCAGCAGGCCTGGATGAACCTGCTCAACCCCGAGCGGGAAATGGCCCGCAACGGAGAGATTCAGCGGCTCAAGAGCCAAGGCTTGACGGAGGACAGCCCCGCCTTCCAACGGGCGATGCTCAGGCTCGACCAAGCCGACACCGACGCTCAGAACAAGGCGTTGATCTACGGCACGCAGGAGTACGGGAACATCTACAACCGCGACCTGGCCGGGCGGTCGAGCCAACGGGCCGACAGTCAGACCATGTTTGGTCAGAATCAGGCGGTCCACCAGCAGCCGTTCATGGACCTCCAAAACCTGACCGGCTCCACCCCCGGCTCCAGCCCGCAATTCGGCCAGTTCATGAGCTCTACGGGCTCCAACGCGGCAGACGTGTACGGTGCCGGGCAGGACCAATACGCGGCCTTGCTAGCCCAGGCAAACGCCAAGAACGCGGCGAGCAACAATACCACCCAAGGCCTGATCGGTCTGGGCTCCACCTTCTGGGGGAAGTAAGATGGCAGACTTGGGGCTTATGCTCGACAAGGCCGCTCGGCAGCGCCGGTTGGCGGATATGCTCCGCAAGCAAGCCATGGGGTCTCAATTTGAGGCTGACCCCGGCCGTATGGTGTCTGGCCATTACGTCGCCCCCTCCTGGGCGCAAGGGCTCAACAACGCGATCCGTCCGGTCATGGACAACCGCGCGGCGGCTCAAGCCGAGGCGTTGGCGGCTCAGCAAGAAGCTGCGTCGAGTGGGGCGGTCAACGTTGCTCGCCAGCAGTGGCAATCGTCCCTCCCCCAAGCCTTGGCGGGCGTTGCCGAGCGCGCTGGTCCGATAGACCCGAACAACCTTGGCGAACTCAGCGAGGTCCCCGCTCAACCGGTCACTACGGGACGGGTTCTCAACCATACCTTGGCCGGGCTCGCCATCCCCGGAAATGAGAAGGCGGCGGGCGTCTATAACCAAGGCGCTCTGGCCGACATCGCCCGCGAGGACCAGCAGAACTTTCGCAAAGAGGAAGCAGCTGCCGCTCGCGCCGCTTCGATTCAGAAGGGAATTGCGGACCGCGAAGCCAAGGTGGAAGAGTTGCGAATCCGCATGGGGGACAAAGCTCTGGATCGCGCCAGCCGGGAGCAGATTGCTCAGGCCCAACGTCAGCTCACCCAGCAGATCGCCAACGGGAACTTGGAGTTGCGTCGGCTCGCTATCGAGGCCCGCCAAGACGCAGAACGCGCCCGGCGTGAGGACAAGGCCGCTACCGCCAAAGAGAAGCAAGTCACCACTACTGAAGGTGAGAAATCTGCGGCCGGTTACTACACTCGTATGATCGAGTCTGAGAAGCTGATGGAGGACCACGGCGAGAAAAGCCGCATGGGTCTGTTCCAAAAGGCGGTGGGCGGGCTACCGATGGTGGGCCGTACCCTCCAGCCGTACACCATGAACGCTGACGAGGAAAAGCTGTATCAAGCTCAGCAAGATTGGGTACGCGCCAAGCTTCGCAAGGAGTCGGGTGCGGTCATTGGCGACGAGGAAATGGCGGAAGAAATCCGCACCTACTTCCCCATGCCCGGTGAGAGCAAAGAAGTGGCGGAGCAGAAGAAGCAGGCCCGTCAAGTTGCTCTTCGTCAGATGGAGATTGGGTCGGGGCGCGAAGCCAAGAACGCCACCATGACCCCTGACGCCCTCCCTGTGGGTACAGTCCAAGGCGGGTACAAGTACCTTGGCGGTGACCCCGCCAAGCCGTCTAGCTGGAGCAAGCAATGAGCGGCCCCTGGGAGAAGTACCAGGAAAAGGCTGAATTGAAGCCTTGGGAAGTCTACGCTACGGGCGGCGCCGGGGCGTCGGGCGGGGGTAGCCTTCCCCCGACCCCTTCCGGGGCGCCTAGGGGCGATTCCGGGTCGGCGCGCGGCGCTTCCGCTCGCGTCGATCTAGCCGAAGGGCTGCCGTGGTACGAGAAGGTGCTGATCGGCGCGGGCGGCGGCATGCGCAACGTCTACCTGGGCGGGAAAGAGCTTGTCGGGTTGGGCTCCGACGAAGAACGCCAAGAGCGCAAGGATTGGAAGAGGAACAAAGACGACCTGGGCGGGTGGGGAACTACCGGCGAAGTGGTCGGGGAAATCGCCGCCACTCTTCCAGTCGGGGGTGCGGTCGGCTCAGCCGGCAAGGCTCTCGTGAAGGCGGTCCCGGCCCTGTCGCGCTTTGCCCCCGGCGGCTGGACGGCGTTGGCAGCGCGCGGAGGTGCGGAAGGCGCCGCTTCAAACGTGCTTGCCGGCTCAGCCGACAACTCGGTTGGCGAGAATGCTCTCGAAGGCGGAACCACCGGCGCCGTTGTAGGGGCCTTGCTCCCCAAGACTTTGAAAGGTCTGGGAAGGGCCGGCAGCGCGGCGGTGCGCGAATTGTCCCCCACCGACAAGGCTGCGGCCTCCCGCGCCGTGCGCGCCTTGGAGCGTACTCTGGGCGCGGATGAGCTCGGCAAGGTGGTCGATCAGCTGGAGTCCCCCAGCCCGTCTATGCTTCCCCGCACCTCGGCGGCTATGTCGCAGAGCCCTCGTATGGGCGCTCTGGAGCGCGGCGCTCGTAGTCGGGGCAACGTTGACTTCGCACCCCACGACGAGTCTGTGGCGCGCGACGCTTGGCGAGTGGTTCAAGGGGCCACTGACTCGGCTGACCAAGTTCCCGCTCTACAGAAGGGCGTCAACGATATCATGTCTCAGGGCAAAGAGCTTATGGACAAGCTCCCCCTAAGCCAACAACGTCGCGGGGAAATAGCTCAGGAGTTGCTCGCTATTCGCAACTCCAACGAGGTCATCGCCAACCCGAATCTGGGGAAGGAAATCGACAACGCCCTGGCCGCCCTCGACAACCCGGACGCTACCCTGGGTCTGCTCCCTCAGTTGAATTGGCGTCTGAGCCGCGAAGCTGGTGACTCCACCGCTATGCGTCGAGTACAGGACATACTCAAGGAGTCGGCCGACGACCGCAGCAAGGGTCAATTTACCAATATGCAAGCCGGCTACGGGCAGACGATGGATCAGCTCAAAGCGGCAGAAGCGTCGGCCCGGTTGCGCGGTAAGTTTGTGGACGATACAGGCTTCCCCTCCACCACTCGGTACTACGGTGACGCGGGGGTCGATGCTGTCCCCAACGTCGAGTCGGCCGCACTTCGTCGGGCCGTGGGGCAAGAGTCTCGCAAGGGCAACGTCCAGCTCATGGACCCCAATCAGGTCAATGAGCTCGGGACTCTTGCGGACCAGCTTCGCGCCCACGAGATTTACAAGCCCGCTATGTCTTCTGGCGGGGCGTCCGTAGACGTGGGCGCCGGCGAGGGCGTTGCGTCTTCTGCGCTTAACGCCAGCCCGATCTGGCGGCTTCGCGGCGCTCTGGGTTCCGTGTTCTCGGGCCTCAACGATGCCGCTATGAAGAAGGTAGACGAGGGCCTGATCAACCCAGACGCTTTCTTGGCCATGATCGACGCAAAGCGCGCTCGACAAGCGGCCCTGGCCCCTTGGGAGGCTAAGTTGGATCAAGTGCTTCGCGGAGCCACGCGCTCTGCTTCAATCGAGGATTAGAAATGCCGCGCAATATCTCGGGCTTGTACACGCTTCCGCCCGGCAACCCGGTAGTGGAGGGCACCGTCATCGACGTGGATTGGGCCAATCCGACGATGGCGGACATCGCCCTACAGCTCAATGACGTCCTCACCCGCGACGGCGTGTTGGGCCCCACCGCACCCTTTCGCCTGGTGGACGGGGACGCCGGCGCCCCAGGGCTGTCGTTCGCCTCCCAACCCAACCTGGGCTTGTTCCGCCCCGGAAGTGGTATTCTGGGTATAGCCTCAGTCGGTACAGAGATTGCACGCTTTTCTCTGTCGGGAAGCGGCGTCGATTTCCTCCTGGCGAACCCTACCGACTCCGCAGGTCAAAATGCGTCGGCAGTCATCCGCGTTGGCGGCGCCAGCGGGGGCGATCCGCGCCTTGGCTTCACTGTGGCGGGCGTGACCGATTGGTCCATCGGAATCGACAACAGCGACGACGACAAGTTCAAGATCAGCTACAGCGACGCGCTGGGCACGAACGACGCGGTCACTGTGCTTGTAGATGGCAAAGTAGGCGTCAAGACAACCGCACCATCGCAGCGATTCCAGGTCGGGCTCCCTGCAGACACGGGAAGCCAGTATTCGCGATTTGCGGGCGACCGGCACGACATCTATATCGGGCAGTCTGCTGGTGGACTTTTCGATCTTGGCGCCAATGCGGCGGCGTACATCTTTCAAGATGCGGCGGCAGCCTACCCCCTGGCTGTCGGCACTTTGGGCGCTTCAGCCCTGGTCTTTGGTACCGGAAATATCGAACGCGCGCGGTTTACAACAACCGGAACTTCCACATTTTTTGTGGGGACAACGACCTCAAATCTTGTCGATACAGCACGTGGGATGATAGTAGTAGGCGGCGAGTCTAGTTCACTTTTCGGGCTCCAAATTGCGGGGACCGATATGGGGTACTTATACCACGATGCCCTGATTCTTCGCCTAATCAACAAGCAGAATGGATCGATAATTTTTGGCACAAATGATCTGGAATGTGTGACTATCGATCCAACCGGCAATCTAATTGTTGCTGGAAATATTACCGCGTATTCCGATGAGCGGTTAAAGGCCAATTGGGGTCGCGTAGTTTCTTCCTTTGTGGATTGCTTGGCTGTGTTGAAGTCCGGTACTTTCGAGCGCGTCGATCAGGCCCTCGGTACGCAGCGATATGTGGGCGTGTCGGCGCAGAGTCTTCAGAAGTTCTTGCCTGAAGCCGTGCTGACCGATAGCGAAGGGACGCTGTCTATAGCCTACGGGAACGCCGCACTTGTCGCCTGCGTGGAACTTGCGAAGCGGTTGATCGCTTTGGAAGAAAGGGTACTAGGATGACGCTCCCTTCTTCACCTCCCCTCAGCATGTCGCAAGTAGCGACAGAACTTGGGATATCGCTGCCTCTGGCGCTACTTGATCAGCGCTGTAGGAACCTCGCTGGCATCCCGTCAGGTTCCGTCAACATGCTCGCTATGTTGGGCGCGACCAAGTTCACCTTGGCAGCAGGCACAGGTGGGGGGTTCAATGGCTGGTCGTTCGGGGGCGGTTTTGGGTCCCTTTCCCCTGCCAATTTCAATAGTGTTCAGGTAGTCGCTATAGTGACCAACGGTACGGTGCTCATAGTTGATATTGCGGGGAGTCGCGCTCAGTCGTTTTTCAAGGCTATCAGTTTGACTACGGGAGGTTCAAATATCTACCTGACTGCAAACGCCGCTGTTTTCACCGATTTGGGGTCGATATCCAGGTGGCAGTGGAATACTAGTGAAGATTACGTCAACGGCGTGGGTTACACGCCCATTATAGTGTAATATGGAAGATTCAATTGTAACTCAAAACATGATCAATATAGGGTTGATGTTTGTATCGACCGTATTTGGATGGGTGTTTAAGTTTCTGTACGACAAGCTTCGGGAGCTTCAAGAGAAGGACATCGCGTTGGCCGAGAAAGTCTCCGCCATAGAACTTCTTGTAGCCGGTACGTACATCAAACGTACTGAAATGGAGAAGATGTACGACGCAATGTTTGCGAAACTCGACAGGATTGAAAACAAATTGGACGGGAAAGTGGATAAGTTAAGGTGACTAATTGGCAGCGCATAGCTCTAATAGTCGCATTGATATCCGCACCTCCGTTGATAGAGAACAGGCGAGCTACTAAAGTGCTTTGCGAACCGACTCCGAATGTGCCGCTCGATACGTCCACTGGGCTACCGTCTGGAGCCTCGGCCCCCGATAGCGGCGCTGAAGAGTTGAAGAAATTATGCGAGGAAATAACACGTGAATGACTTGCTAATCAAGGCGCTTCGGAAACCCCGCCCACCTTCGGCGGTTCGCCCCTCCTTGACCCCTCCAGAAGAGGCTCAAGTTAAAGTGGAGCGCCCGGCTATCCGGGGGCCGTTGATAGAATTTGTCAAAACACGTGGATGGACTACGCAAGTAAACATTCGCGTAAATGGTCGGGTACGCGTGTTGCGCGCTAACCGTAATGAGGATGGCGAGCTTGTGTCGCTTTCAATAGTGCGCGATTGATCGCGTAATTTTAACTGAGGAACTACCATGGAAAAGATGCCCAATACTTTCAAGACTACCTGCCTCCGGCCCATCCCGGAAAAGCTGGCTGAGTTTCAACCTTTGTGGTATGAACGAAACATCGTCATGGAGGAACAAGGGGTTATCACCGAATCTCTGTTCCGCGCCATTGGGAGAAACGACGCCGTTAACGCGCAAGAACTTCGCGCTAGGTTGGAGAAGCTCAAGCTTGAAGAAGAGGCCCTCAGCGCCAAGATGCTTCCTCTTCAATTCAAAGCTTGGGAGCGCGAGCAGCCCAATGTGGTGACGAACGTCGGCAGAAACGACATTCTCGACAAGTACTGGCGCGGGTCGAGCTATACCCAGACTGTCGTCATGGGTCTGGCGGGAACGGGAACAAAGGCAGCGGCAGATACTCAATCGAGCCACGCCGGGTGGAGCGAGGTTGGCGGCTCCAACGCCCCCACCTACACGGGCGCTCGGAAGGCAGTTACCATGGGCGCCGCTAGTTCCCAGTCCAGCGTCTCCCCGCAGCAAACCTTCGCCATTACCAGCACGGGTACGGTGGCGGGGATGTTCATGAACAACGGCGGGTCGTCCACGAAAGACGACACTACCGGCGTGTTGGTGAACGCTACCAACTTCACTGGTGGCGACGAAGCCGTTAACAACGGCGACTCGCTGTTGGTTACTTACACCTTCAACGGCTAAGGAGGCATCATGGCACTCACCCCCCAACAACTCATCACCTTACGCGCGGCGTGCTTTGCTGATCCCGCATCGGCCGCGTTTTTCGTGGAACCCGGCAACGCGGCCGGTCTTCAGGCCCGCCTGAATGGCGATTCTTCGCCTGAATTCAGCGTATGGCGAGAATCCGTAACACAAGACGAGATCATGCAAAACGGCTTCGACTGGGTGCGCGTAGATAACCTGTCCGTGGGCAAGGCTCGGATTTGGGAGTGGCTGTTCAACAACGCGTCCCGCTCCATGAACCCTTCAAAGCCGAACGTGCGCGCAGGAATTGACGAGTGCTGGAAAGGCACTGCCGCTGACCTTGCCGTGCGGGCTGCCGTTTACGGGCACTGCCGCAGGGCCGCGACGGTCGCAGAGAAGGTCTTTGCGACTGGGGTTGGGACAGCCGAAAACCCGGCCGTCGCAGGATGGTCTGGAAACGTCAATTCAGTAGAGGCCGCGCTGCTTATCTACAAAGACGACGGCACGATCTGGACCGCGCAGGGGTAACCCATGACCAAGACTATCACAGGGCAGGTACTGGTCAGCAGCGCCAGCAACAGCGCCGGCAGCACCACGCGCGGCCGTCTCGACGTGTCTGCCGCAGACGGCGGCCAGATCCGGTTTCGCATCACCAACGGCGGCACCGGACCTACTTTGCCGTGCGAGGCACGCGTCATGGTCGCCCGCAAGCAAAGCAGCATGCCCAGCGCGGCCGCAGAGGGGACAGGTGACGATGCGTGGAAACAGGTCTACGTATTGGACGGCGGAACTGTTGCAAATGCCAGTACGAGGTGCGTTTACACCTTCGGACCTGAAATTGCGTATGTACAGATTGAGTTCACCGGCAATACCGGCCAGTCCGTGACTGTGGAATGTACCGGCGACAGCTACTCGTACTGACAAATGAGCCGCATCAGAGAGGTCTTGCTCCCGTGGGCGAGTCAGCCGCAGGGAACGGCATCGCGCGCGGCGTCAATTGGCGGCATGCCGATCAAACTGGCTTATCTCCCGCCAAGCCAAATCGATCTGGTCAGCGGCAAAATCGGCGCCCCGATGCGGGTTGGACAGCCCGATGTGTCAATCCGCGTTGGCGTTGGAGGCATAGCTGCGTACTCCGGCAGCGCAAAAGCGGGGACTGCGTGGCGGGGAGTGGCAACATCATCAAACTACACCATCATCTCGGTGCTGCGGGACAGCGCCGGCCGGGGCGTAAAGCGGCACGTTGTTGACGCCGACCACCTCGGGGTTGTAGATCGAATATTCCAGTTGGCGTTAAGCACGACCAACACAATCGAGTTCACCCCTTTCATAAACAACAGCACTCCGCACGTACTGCTAGGAACAAACACAATCCCAAGCGACCGACCTGTCGTGGTAGCGGCAAGAACGAATGGGACCGAAGTTAGCGTGTGGCTAAACGGCGCCAA